>ERZ772902.10-NODE-10-length-266739-cov-27.476572_pt1 | contig 266739 bp, 279 predicted proteins | sample MGYA00511470_ERZ772902 | MGnify/ENA primary metagenome ERZ772902 (study PRJEB29015, sample SAMEA2737717) | human gut metagenome | biome: human gut; feature: human-associated habitat; material: faeces | place: China | collected 2012 ... | reverse complement strand
GGAAGTAGAAATCTACTACCGCTTCATCGGCAAAATCGACTGACCTTTCTTTTTTTACCCAACAATATCTTTAATTAAGGGAAACGGGCAAAAGCTATCCCGACATAACGATGATACCCGATATCTGCTCGGTGCTCGATATTTCGGAGCATGAGCTGATAAGCGGCGCGAACGACACGGAGTATCACGAGATGAAACGTGACGCGCGCGTATACAGAAAGATTACCGAGACCTTCTTCTGGGGCTTCACGGGCGCGTATGCGCTGGCGCTTATTATATGTTTCATATGCGACCTCGCCGTGAATCACAGATTCACATTTTTCCCCGTGGTTTTCGGTAGTCTCCTGACTGCGTTTTCGTTCGTCCCGACATTTACGCGCTTTACCGAAAAGCATAAGCTCGCGGTATTTTCCGGCTCGACTTATCTCTCGCTCGTCCTGCTCTTTGTCATCTGCTGCGCAAAGTACGGGCAGAACTGGTTCGGCTCGGCGGCACTCGGTACTCTGCTCGGCTATATCGCGGTGTTCGCTCCGTTCTTACTCAGACGGTATATGCCGGCAAAAGGGCGCAGATTTATCCCCGCGATATATTTCGCCCTGTTCTTCGCCTGCCTCGCCCTGCTCGTTTCGGCGGTAAGAATAACTGCGGTGTTCAATCTTTCGGGCGCTCTGCTCATCGTGCTCTATTCATTTATTCCGTTCGCGGTGACTGCCGTCATGCATATTATCTGCAAACACCCGCTGATAAACGCCTCGGTCGATGTCCTCGCGTTCGGCTCGGTTATATATGCTCTGCCGCGTTTTCTCACCGCTGTGCTCGGTAGCGTAGAGGGCGCGAACTACGCCGTGAATTTCGCCGACTGGGCGCATTTCGCAAACGGCAATGTATATCTGCTCATTTTAATATTCACGCTCGCGGTTTCAGTATCATTGCTCGCGGCAGGTATTGCAAAACTGCGCCGCGCGCGTTGACACATGGCAGATTATGTAATATAATATGCAAAAACGTGTGGATTTTTCCGAACCTGACGGGTTTATTTTTCGCCATGCACCTTTTCGGTGCGTGGCTTTTTTGATGAAAAGAGGGGTTATCTTGCAAAACAGAAAGCTGAAAATTCCGAGCGAGGTCGTTTATATCCTCGCCGTCGCCCTGCTCTCGCTCGCGGTCGCAATGCTCACGGCGGCGAACTTCGGCGTGTCGATGATAGTCGCGCCGGCATATCTTCTGAGCCTGAAAGTCGGAATTCTCACATTCGGCCAGGCGGAATATGTAATTCAGGCGGGGCTGTTTATTATCTTCTGCATCGTCATGCGCGGATTCAGAGCGGTGTATCTCTCGTCGTTCGTGACCTGCCTTATCTACGGCGCGGCGCTCGATCTCTGGCGGTGCATCCCGTTCTTCAACCCGACCGTCACCCCGCCCGGGAGCATGTCCATGCCGATAAGAATACTTCTTTTTATCTTCGGCGTGCTGCTGACCTCGTTCTCGGTCGCGATGTTTTACAAAACCTATCTCTATCCGCAGGTCTACGACTTCTTCGTCAAGGGCGTCAGCGGAAAGTTCGGCATAAAGCTGTCGCGCTTCAAGACCTGCTTCGATTTATCCTGCCTCGCGGTGGCGGCGATAATGTCGCTCGCGTTTTTCAGGCGCTTTGAGGGCATCGGCTGGGGCACGCTCGTTATCGCCTCGATAAATGGTACGATAATCGGCTTTTTCTGCCGCCTGTTTGATAAATATTTCGACTTTACGCCGCTGTTCAAAAAATTCGCCGCTCATTTTGAGCTCGGGAAAAAGCAGTGACATACTTTCCCGCAGGGGAGTTTTCTTCACAAAAAGTTTGATTTTTACCCCTTGACTGCACGCCCCGCAGAGTGCATTATTATATATTTGACGAGATAAAATTAATTCACGGGAGGAGACATAAAATGAGCACATTCCCCGATGTAAAGAAAAAGTTAGGCTTCGGCTGCATGAGACTGCCCATGGACGGCGAAAAAGTAGATTACGCCGAATTCACGAAGATGGTTGACGAGTTCATGGCACAGGGCTTCAACTATTTCGACACCGCACGCGTCTACATCGACGGTCAGGGCGAGACGGCGATACGCGACTGCGTCGTAAAGCGCTATCCCCGCGACAGCTTCATTCTCACCGACAAGCTCTCCGATTCGCTGTTTAACAGCGAGGACGAGATACGCCCGCTGTTTGAAAAGCAGCTCGAGAGCTGCGGAGTGGACTACTTCGACTTCTACCTCCTGCACTCGCAAACGAAGTCGATATTTGAAAAATACAAGAAGCTGCACGCCTATGAGCACGCGTTCGAGCTGAAAAAAGAAGGCAAGGTAAAGCACGTCGGCTTCTCGTTCCACGACACCGCCGACGTACTCGACGAGATGCTTAACGAATACCCGGAGATTGAGCTGGTTCAGATCCAGCTCAACTACATCGACTTCGAGGACCCCGCCGTTCAGGCGCGGCTGTGCTATGAGGTCTGCCGCAAGCACAACAAGCCCGTAATAGTCATGGAGCCTGTCAGGGGCGGAAAACTCGCCGACATTCCCGAGCAGGGCAAGGCTATATTCGACGCTCTTCACGGCGGCAGCCCGGCGAGCTACGCGATACGCTACGCAGCGGATTTCGACGGCGTATTCATGGTGCTCTCCGGCATGAGCAGCTTAGAGCAGATGAACGACAACCTGTCGTTTATGAAGGACTTTAAGCCCCTGAGCCACGAGGAGAGACGGGCGATAGCGGAGGTCTGCGACGTTATACGCGCGACCCACACCATCCCCTGCACCGCGTGCCGCTACTGCACGGACGGCTGCCCCGAGCATATCCTCATCCCCGACCTGTTCTCGTGCATGAACGCAAAGCAGCTCTGCCGCGACTGGAACTCGGACTGCTACTATGAGGTCTACACCGAGAATCACGGCAAAGCGTCGGACTGCATCGGCTGCGGAAAGTGCGAGCACTCGTGCCCTCAGCACCTGCCCATACGCGAGCTGCTCAAGGAGGTTGCAAAAACCTTTGAGGGCGGAGAGGCAGAATAAATTCGCTCAATTATATAAAAACAAAACCGACCGCAACGGGAAACCGCCGCGGTCGGTTTTTGTATGCTTCTTTGTTGACAAGTTTTGATTTGCGCCGGAATCTCCAAACAACAACCCCACCTAACGGCAAACCGCAGGTGGGGTTCTGTTCTGTCCGCGCTCCGCAGGGGAGTGCGTATCATCAGCTGAATATGAGCGTTGTGATGCTCAGACCGGGGATTTCGACCTCCTGTTTATATTCTCCGTCGTAGGTGAGCTTGAGATCGTACTGGTCATTCGTGGTGTATATCTTGAGGTTGTCTCTGCCGCTGATGCCCTCGAAGTTGAAGGTGCAGCCCGCATCGTCGTTGACGATGACGACAACTATGCTGCCGTCCGGCGTGAGGAAGGACGCGCAGTTGGTCTTGTTGAGGATAACAAAGCCCATCTGATTCTTTATCTTCCACGCGACGCGGTCGTTGACATCCTTTTCGTTGGAGATGACCTTGCTGCCGACAGGAACAAACTTCGAGAAATGCGCAAGCGCATTGTATCTCTTGGCGGTGTAATATTCGTTGCACTCATGGTCGGCGATGATGAGTCCGTCGGAGTTGTCGCCCCATTCGCTGACTGCGACCCACGAGGTCCACGCCGTGGCGTTTGAATACATGATATCCTGGCAGATGGTTCTCGCCATGGTGCGCGCGCCGGATATCGATCTCGTCGTGCTGTGGCAGGGCAGCTCGCACCACTCGTCCATCTCGACCGTCACATCGGGATAGTATCTTCTCAGATACTGACCCCAGGCCTTCTTGAGCAGATAGTTCGTGTCGGACCAGTAGGAGTGATAAGAATATGTCGCCATGACGCTGCTGAGTTCTTCGTCCTTGCTGATTTTCTTTATATATTCGAATGCGGGGTTGCCTATTTTCGAGACCTCGCACATGGACATTTTGACATTGAGTCCGCGCTCCTTTATGCTCTTGGCAAACATGCGGTAGAGTTTGAACATCTCCTTTTCGTCGTAGTGGCAGCCCTCCTGATAGACGTTGTCGCCGCCCCATGAGACAAGCGGCTCGTTTATCGGACTTATATATTTAACCGGCACGCCGAGCTCAAGGAAATGCTCGGTTATGTCAAGAAAATAGTCGACATATTCCTGATAACATTCGGGCTTGAGGTTGTTCTGATGCTTCTTCAGTCCGCCGCTCGCCTGGCCGGAAACGGTCATTGAAAAGTGCGGCGAGTTTGAAAACAGAACGACTGAGTCAATGCAGCCGTAGCTCATGCAGAGTTTGAGCATATTCATTGCGTTCGCGTCCTGCGACCAGTCATATTCATATTTCCCGGTCTTTTCGTTATATACAAGGAAGCTCGCCGTGCTCTTCCACGAATCGGGATCGAGACGGGAGTTGGGGTTCTGCTTTTCGCCTGAGCCGACGTTGTATCTGTATATGTTCAGCCCGAGTCCCTCTTTGCTGTAGAGAAGCTTTGCGATATCGTCGGCGTTTTTGCTTCCTCCTGCGACCTGCGCCCACCATGCCGCGGCGGCGCCCCAGCCGTTCATTTCCTGGAGCGTCTCCGTCTCGTTTACCGTGAGCGTTACGCGGCTTGTATCCTGAGTGTTTTTGATGTTCGAGACGTTTATCGAGCCGGTGATGAACAGCGAGACCAGAAAAACGGCTACATTATAAAGAGCTTTTTTGACATTTGCCATTGTTATCCCTCCTGATACCACAAGTTTATCAGAAGAAATATAAAAGGTCAACTAAAAAATCGAAAAGAGTTGCTGCGGGACAGTATGTTTCGCCGCACCCTACGAAGTGCGTGTCAATAAAATCGTGCAATTTCGCGGGCGAATGAAATCCAACCATACCATGCACTTTTTCACTATTCACTTTTACTTATTACCTTGAGCGAAGCGAAACACCACTGCAGGGGAGCCTAAAATCAGGCAAACGGAGTTCGCATATAAAACAGAAATCCCCGTATGTCCTGCATACGGGGAGATATTTTAGAGTATGATGAGTTCTTTCGGCGCGTGGGTGAGTCCGCGGCTGCCGTCTTCCGTGATGAGTACCATGTCCTCGATTCTGACTCCGAAAAGTCCGGGCAGATAGATGCCGGGCTCCGCGGTGACAAGATGTCCGGGGGCGAGAATCTCTTTCGAGCGGGGCGATACGCGCGGCTGCTCGTGGATCTCAACGCCGACTCCGTGACCCGTGCCGTGGCCGAAGAATTCGCCGTAGCCCGCGTCGGTTATGACATCGCGCGCGGCTTTGTCCGCGTCGGCGCAGGAGACGCCGGGAGCCATCTTCTCCATCGCGGCGAGCTGCGCTTCGAGGACGGTGTTGTATATCTTCTTCTGCTCTTCGCTTACAGAGCCGACTGCGACGGTTCGCGTCATGTCGCTGTGGTATCCGCCGACGACCGCGCCGTAGTCCATGGTGATGAAGTCGCCGTTTTCAATCTTTTTGTCCGAGGGCACGCCGTGCGGCATCGAGGAGTTGACTCCGCTGACTGCGATCGTCTCAAACGAGAGCGCCTCCGCGCCGTTTCGGAGCATATAGTAGTCGAGTTCGAGCTGAATCTCGCGCTCGGTCACGCCGGGCTTTATGAATTCAAGTATGTGGTCAAATGCGCGCTCGGCTATCGCCTGCGCCTCGCAAACGAGCTTCACTTCGTCGTCGGATTTTACCATCCTGAGCGCGTCTATTGCGCGGTCAGCGTAGTTCTCGGTGCATATGCCTGTGTCGGGCATCCACTTTGTGAACTCCTCGAACTGGGCGACGGTGAGTCTCGTCGTCTCAACAGCGAGGTTGTTTATTTTGAATTCGCTCATCAGCTGCGGCAGCTCGGTGCTCAGATCTTTTGTGAGTCTGACGGGGCAGACGGTTATCTTCTTCTGCGCCGCCTCGACATAGCGCGAGTCGGTGAGGAATACCGTGCCGTTTCTCGAAATGAGCAGAACGCCGTCCGACGACGGGAACGAGGTGAAATAGCGCCTGTTCTCCTCGGACATTATCAGCGCGCCGTCGAGCTCCGACGGCAGAAGCGAAAGAAACTTGTCGAAAATCATTCTCTGTTCCTCCTTAGGGTACTTTGAAAAAAGCGGTGAGAAATCCCTTTCCCACCGCCTTTAAATGTACAGTTGTACAGTGCAGGTACTTATTTGTACTTGCGCTTGCGAGCCGCCTCAGACTTCTTCTTTCTCTTGACCGAAGGCTTCTCATAGTGCTCTCTCTTGCGGACCTCCTGGATAACTCCGTCTCTGGAAGTCTGTCTCTTGAAACGCTTGAGTGCGCTCTCGAGAGATTCGTTCTCTTTAACTTTGACCTGACTCATTAATATTCCCTCCCTCCGCTGCAATTGCAAGGGCTAATTAGCATAAGCTTGCCTCTAATTATACAACAGGTGAATTTTATTGTCAACCGCTTGGGGGGATTTTTTATTTTTGATTAAAATATCCTTTTTTACTGCGGCTTTACAACGAGGTTGACGAGCTTGCCGGGGACATAGAGCTCTTTTATAAACGCCATGCCGTCGGTGAACTCCCTGACCTTGTCGAGCTCCTTGGCTCTGGCAATCGCGTCGGCAGCCTCGATATCGGCGGGCACGGTGAAGCGGTCGCGGACTCTGCCGTTGACCTGAACGGCGATCTCGATCTCGTCGTCAACGCACTTGCTCTCGTCGTAGTCGGGCCACTTCGCGGTCGAGCAGAGACCCTCTTCGCCGAGCTGTTCCCACATCTCCTCGCACAGGTGCGGGGCGAACGGGCAGAGCAGACGGATGAATACGGACAGCTCGTCCTTTGTCAGCGTGCCGACATCGTTTATCTCGTTGAGGCAGGTCATCATCGCGGCGATCGCGGTGTTGAACTTCATGTCCTCAATATCCTGCGAGACCTTCTTGACGGTCTTGTTCATTATTGATTCGAGCTTCTTCGTCGTGCCGTTGCCCTCGGCGATATCCGACAGGGACGCGACTCTCTCGAGGAAGCGCTTGCAGCCCTTGACGCCGCTCTCTTTCCACGGGGCGGAGGCGGAGTAGTCGCTCATGAACATTATATATGTGCGCAGGGTGTCCGCGCCGTATTTTTTGATAACATCGTCGGGGTCAACGACGTTGCCGCGGGACTTCGACATCTTCACGCCGTCCGCGCCGAGCACGAGTCCGAGACCCGAACGCTTCGCATACGGCTCGGGCACGGGGACCTCGCCGATATCATAGAGGAAGCGGTGCCAGAAGCGAGAATAGATGAGATGGCGCGTAACGTGCTCCATGCCGCCGTTGTACCAGTCGACGGGGAGCCAATATTTGAGCTTGTCCTTGTCTGCAAAGCACTTGTCGTTGTGCGGATCGATGTAGCGCAGGAAGTACCAGGACGAACCAGCCCACTGGGGCATTGTGTCCGTCTCGCGCTTCGCGGGCGCGCCGCACTTCGGGCAGGTGCAGTTGACGAAGGAATCTATCTTTGCGAGCGGGCTTTCGCCGCCCTCGCCGGGCTCAAAGTTCTCAACATCGGGGAGCTTGAGCGGCAGTTCATTCTCGGGCACGGCGACCATGCCGCAGTGCGGGCAGTGGATAATCGGGATGGGCTCGCCCCAGTAACGCTGGCGGTTGAATGCCCAGTCCTTCATCTTGTACTGGACGCCCTTCTCGCCGATGCCGCGCTCCTTGAGGAACTCGAGCATTTTTTCTATAGACTCTTTCTTGTTGTCCGTTCCGTTGAGAAAATCGGAATTTATCATCTCACCGTCGCCGGTGTATGCTTCTTTTTCAATGTCGCCGCCCTTGATGACCTGGATGATGTCAATGCCGAACGCCTTTGCAAAATCCCAGTCGCGCTGGTCGTGGGCGGGAACAGCCATAATGGCGCCGGTGCCGTAGCCCATCATGACATAGTCGGAGATGAATATCGGGATCTCCTTGCCGTTGACGGGGTTGACTGCGGTAAGTCCGCTGAGCTTGACACCGGTCTTGTCCTTGACAAGCTGAGTGCGCTCGAACTCGGTCTTCTTGCCGCATTCGGTGCGGTATTTTTCGACCTCGTCCATGTTCGAGATGCGGTCAGCGTACTTGTCGATGAGCGGATGCTCGGGAGCCATGACCATGAAGGTGACGCCGAAGAGGGTGTCGGGGCGGGTGGTGTATATGCGCAGCGTCTCATCCGTGCCGGAGAGGGTGAAGTTGACGAATGCGCCGGTCGAGCGGCCGATCCAGTTCTCCTGCTGAGCCTTTATATTCGCCGGGAAGTCGACATGCTTGAGTCCGTCAAGCAGCTTGTCGGCGTATTCAGTTATGCGCAGGAACCAGACGTCCTTCGACTTCTGGATAACGTCGCTGTGGCAGATGTCGCACTTGCCGCCCTGTGAGTCCTCGTTGGAGAGCACGCATTTGCAGCTTGGGCAGTAGTTGACGAACGCCTTGTCGCGGAAAACGAGTCCGTGCTCGAACATCTTGAGGAATATCCACTGGGTCCACTTGTAGTAGTCGGTGTCGGTCGTATCGACAACGCGGCTCCAGTCGAACGCGAAGCCGACGCGCTTGAGCTGACCGGTGAAATTGTGGATGTTCTGGTCGGTGACTATGCGCGGATGGGTGCCGGTCTTTATCGCGTAGTTCTCGGCGGGCAGTCCGAATGCGTCGAAGCCTATCGGGAACAGGACGTTGTAGCCCTGCATCCTGCGCTTGCGGCAGATGACCTCCATGCCGGAATAAGCCTTGATGTGGCCGACGTGCATGCCTGCGCCGCTCGGATAGGGGAACTCGATAAGCCCGTAGAACTTGGGCAGCGAGAAATCGTCGATAGCTCTGAAGGTGCCCTCTTTCTCCCAGCGGTCCTGCCACTTCTTTTCAATGGTTTTGAAATCGTAGTTTGCCATGATTTATGTCATTCCTTTCGGATGTTCTCTCTCAGTCGGTCAGCAGGTCGCTTATGTCAAGCTGCTGCGCGTCGTTCCAAAGGCGCTCGAGGTTGTAGTATTCGCGCTGATCCTTCTGGAACAGGTGGACGAGCACGCTGCCGAAGTCGAGCAGAATCCAGCCGGTCGCGCGTCCCTCAATGTGCTCGGGTGCTGCGCCGAGCTTGCCCATCTCGTATTCGAGATCGTCCGCGAGGCTCTTGACATGGGTGTTTGAAGTACCGGTCGCGATGACAAAATAGTCGGAGACTATAGTCAGCTCCTCGGTCTTTATCGCCGTGATGTCCAGCGCCTTTTTCTTGTCGAGTATTTTAACTATTTCGTTTGTCAGTTCTCTGGGGGTCATTTCTCTGAACTCCTCTCGGTTATAAGTTCATTGTAGCAGTCGACGCTCGACGGGTCGATTATCATTCCGTCGGCGAGGAGCTTTGATATGCAGTATCTTTGGGTGTAGAGCATCGCGGATTCTATCGACTGTTCCGAAAGCTCTCGGACTTTGTCGACATCCGGATATTTTCTGTCCTCGCTTATGAAATCCGCGAGGTAGACTATCTTTTCGAGCTGCGTCATGTTGGCCTTGCCCGTAGTGTGCCAGCGAACCGCGCCGATGATGTCCTCGTCGGTGATATGAAGCTCCAGCTTCAAAAATGCCGCTCCGGCTATCGCGTGCCAGAGCTTGCGGTTCAGGCGCTCGGACGGAGATAACATTATATCAGCTTTTTCTATTATTTGCAACTGCTCTTCGGGCGCTGCGTTCTTCATCACATCGTGCAGAAGCCCCGCAAAATAAGCCTTTTCGGGGTCTGCGCCGTATAGCTCGGCAAGGTGCCGGGCGCTCTTTGCAACGCCGAGCGAGTGAATGTATCTGTAGTCGTCGAGCTTAGTTTTCAGCAGCTCGTCATATTTTCTGTATTTCTCGGGTACGTTCAAGTGTAAAGCCCCTTTTGTTCTATATAGTCGCGCACCTTGTCGGATATAAGTCCCTGAGTGCTCTCGCGCTCGGAGAGCCTGCGGCGGATAAGCGTCGAGCTGACCTCAAAAACGGGTATCTCGATGAATTTTATCTTCTCTATCTCCTCCGGCGTGAACTTGCCCTCGAGCTCGGGCACGAAGCCCGGCTTGCGTGAGGCGGCGCAGAGGGTGCACATCATGAGTATGTCGTGATAGCGGTACCACTCGTCAAAGGTTGCGAGCATATCAGAACCGACTATCAAAAACAGCTCTGCGTCGGGATATTTCTTTTTTATCTCGCAGAGCGTGTCGTAGGTGTAGCTTTTGCCGACGCGGCGAAGCTCAGTGTCCGAGACGGAAAACCGACGGTCGCCCTCAAAGCTCAGGCGGCACATCTCGAATCTGTCCCTGCTGCGCGCAAGGTTCAAGACGTGCTTGTGCGGCGGAACCGACGCCGGAATAATGAGAACGCGGTCGAGCTGCAGCTTGTCCGCGATAGCGGTAACAAGCCTTATGTGCCCCATGTGCGGCGGATTGAAGGTGCCGCCGAAAATGCCAAGTCGCATATATCTTTCTCCTTGAAACTGTCAGTATTCGGTGTCGTCCGAGAGCGACGCGCTGCCGCTTATCGGGATAACCTCGCCGAGATAAGTCGGCTCTGGCTTGAAAATGCACATAAAGAAGTCCTTGCACCGGGCGAGGCTCTCGCGCACGAAATTATAGACGGGCTTGCCGTAGACGCGCTTGTCCGCCGCAACGCCGTAGGCGTCGATACCCAGACGGCGCGCATTGTAGACCGCGCGGTAGAGGTGATATTTCTGCGTGACGACTATTGCGCTCTTGACTTCAAAAACATCGTGGGCGCGGTACATCGACTCATATGTCGAAAAGCCCGCATGGTCGAGGAACACATCGTCGGGGTCAACGCCTCTGCCGACGGCGTATTGTTTCATATGGTTGACCTCGTCGTATGAATCCCTGCCGTGGTCGCCGCTCGCGAGTATCTTTTTGCCCGCGCCGGATTGATATAAATCAACGCCCGTGCTCATTCTGTCCTCGAGCATATGGCTCAGCGTGCCGTTGGAGTTGACCTTTGCGCCGAGCACCAATACGCAGTCCGCCCCGCGTCCCGCCGCCTCGTCCGCGCTGATTATGTACTTGCTCGCGCTGAGCATCACAACGGCGTTTATCACGCACGGAGTCAGCACCGCGAGCGCAAGCAGCACGCAGAGGACGGAAATTATTATTTTTTTCTTGGAACGCGGTTTTTTCATGGCGTTTCTCCTGATTTGAGTTGTGGCGTGTGTGGTAATTCGGCAATATTACAAAATAGCACAATTTTATTCAACGCGGTTTGTAGGGGTCGACGACCTCGGCGACCCTTTGAGGCGTGAGCGTCACGGCGTTTTGTTGAGATGGTGCAAGCGTAGCAATCTCTCAGCCGCTTTGTCTCGATATAGACTTCAAAAGCAGGCGAACGAAGTTCGCCCCTACAGTCGGCAAAATAAATATTTACGAAGACTTCGTGCCGCTGTCGCGGCATAGGTGCGTCGAGTCGCCGCACCCTACAAATGCGCGCCAATAAAATTGTACGGGGTTTGCGGGTGAATGATATCCGCTCCTACAACCAATTGATAGTATTTTGCAATGTTACCTTTGCCTCAGGCACATCAATTTTCACCCCAACAGCGGTGCTTCGCCGCCGTCGATTCTCTTTGCTATGCGCGAAAACGCTTTTGCCGCCGCGCTCAATGCCGGGAGCGGTTCGCCGCGCACCGCGCAGTGCGACACCGCCGCGTCCTCGGGTACGATGCCGATTAGCTGAACGCACACCGCGTCAATGACATCGTCGATGTTTAAAAGCTTCTTTTTGCATACAGCCTTTTCGTCAAAGCGGTTGATGACGAGCCTTATGTCCGAAAGCCCGAGTTTGCGCATCGCGCCCGCCGTTATGTTGACGCTTCGCACGCATACCGCGTCGGCGGTGGAGACGACAATGCCCCTGTCCGCTGCGGCGCAGGCGAGCTCGAATCCGTCGGAGAGCCCCGCCGGAGCGTCAAAAAATATATAGTCGTAGTTTTTACTAAGCTTGTCTGCAAGCTCTTTCATGCTCTCTTTGGTGAACGAGTCGGACATGCGCATCGGCGCAGTCATCAGCATCGGACCGCCTGCGGCGAGTGCCGCCTGATTCGGCTCGCATCCGCCGTCGATAACATTGCCCCAGTCGAAGAGCACATCTTTCTGGGTGCCGAAAATCAGATCGAGGCTGCGAAGTCCGATGTCCATGTCGAGCATGAGCACGCGCTTGCCGGCGCCGCTCAGCGCACGCGCAAATCCCGCCGTCAGAGATGATTTGCCGACGCCGCCCTTGCCGGAGGCGATAACTATTTTTTCAGCCATTTAATCTAATCACCCCAGAAGAGTATTCTCGCTCTGCGGCGCGGCTGCCGTCTGCGAGCTGTTGAAGTAGTATTCGTATATCGGCTTTGCGATCTGCGCGAGGGAGGACGAGCCGTAGACGCCCTCGCAGATGAACGCCATGGATATCTCGGCATTTTTGCTCGGCGCGAAGGTGATATAAAGACCGTTGTTGATAACCTGGTTGACGCCGTTTATCTTTCTGTTCTCTTCGGAAGTACCGGTCTTTGCGGCGGTCTGGACATCGAGCCCCTTGAGAGCCGACTGTATAATATGGTTGTTGTTGACAACGTACTCCATGCCCTCGGTGACGCAGTCGATGGCATATTTCGATATGCCCGTCTCGAGCGCGACTTTCGGGGTCTTTTCAACGAGCGTCTCGGAATAGTCGGCGCTCTTGACCGATTTGATGAGATGCTGTTCGTACCTCGTGCCGCCGTTTGCTATCGTGGCGACATAGTTCGCGAGCTGTATGGGCGTGAAGCGCGTACCACCCTCGCCGATGGACGAAAGGATCAGATAGCCGGGCAGCCATGTCTGACCGATGCTTTCGCGGTACTCGGGGCTGTCTTCAATGCCCTCTGCCTCGGTCAGCTCAACGCCGGTCTTGACGCCGAGCCCGAGCATGGAGCGGTATTCGTTGAGCCTGCTGACTCCGAGCTCCTCGCCGCAGGTGTAGAAATATATGTTGCACGAATCCTGGAGCGCAGTTCTGAGCGTCAGGTTTCGGTCTTTGTGGTTGATGTTGCAGTAGAATGTGTGGTCGAGGTATTTGAACTCCCTCGTGCAGCGGATGACCCTGTCGCGGTTTGTGAGTCCCTCTTCAATAGCCGCTATGGCGACCGAGGGCTTCGAGGTCGAACCGATGGCGTAGGTGCTGCGCAGTGCCCTGTTCCAGAGCGGAGTGCGCTCGTCTTTGCTCAGCTCCGAGTATTTCTCGCTGTAGGTGTTCAGATCATAGGTCGGATAGCTGAGAATAGTCAGAATCTCGCCCGTGTTCGGGTCATTGACAACGAGCGCGCCCGCGGCGGGAACTCCGTATTTGTTCTTTGAGGATTTTGCGTAGTTTTCCGTCCATTTCGCAAAGGTGTCCTGCGCGAGCTTCTGCATGTCAGCGTCAATGGTGAGCACGACCGTCGCGCCCTGAACGGGCTCTTTCGTAACCGTCTCGGAGACATTGCCGTCCGGGTCTACGGTGACGACCTTTTCGCCGTCCGTGCCGCGCAGATACTCTTCCATCGAGTATTCGATTCCGCTCTTGCCGACCATGTCGTTCATACCGTAGCCCTTGTCTTTGAGCTCGGCGTATTCCTCGGCGTTTATCTTGCCGACGGTGCCTATAATATGTGCGGCGAGGGTGCCGTCGACAATGTGTCTGTAGGGCACTACCTCAACGTCAACGCCCTTGAAAGTCGCGCTGTTCTCTTTAACTTTTGCGACGAGCACATCGCTGACATCCTCTGCAAAAGTATAAGAATTGCTGACCCCGAAGCCGTTCAGGAGCATCTGATAGCGAACCGCCGCGATTTTCAGGCCGTCCCTGAGCGAATAGCTGGGGTCGATCTCAAACATCTCGACCATCGCGTCGTAGCAGTTCTGCGCCGTGGCGTAGGAGTTGAGGTTCAAGTAGTCCTTGCCTTTCATGACCTCAATTTCTTTTTCGCTGTCGGCTTTATAGACGAGTCCGCCCGAAGCGTCAATGACTATCGGCAGGTCGTTCTCCCACTCGGTGTTGTTCGCTTCAAAAAGTCTAATGAGCGAGATTATTATAGAATTCCTCTCGGCGTTCTCTTTCTTCGAGGGAAAATATGAATAGTTGAAAACTATGGAGTAGCCCTGGCGGTTCTCGACTATGGGTTTGCCGTTGCGGTCGACTATCTCGCCGCGCGCCGCATGAATGGTGACGGTAGTCTGCTTCGCGGTGTTGACGGCGCTCGCATATTCCTTGCCGTCAACGAGCTGAACTTTGACGAGCACACCGACAAAGACAAGTATGAACGCGAGCAGTATGCAGGGCAGGGCAATGCGCCTTATAGCAAGTCTCTTTGAATCCATCGGGCTTTCTCCTTTCTCTTATCTTTTTACTTCGCTGGGCAGCCACCTGCTGATGCCCCTTGTTATTAAGAACCAAAGCGGCGTGAATATCACTGTGTAGAGCACGCTCGGCAGGCAGAAGGTGAGCAGCAGCCTGCCGCCGTGGACTCCCTGCGCGGCGACGAACACTATCCAGTAGACGAATGTATGCACAAGCAGCGCCAGCGCGGAGAAAATCAGCGCGGTGACGATGTTGTTTCTTATCATGTTGTTGACGAGCATTCCGCACACGAGACCGATTACAGTCAGCAAAATGGCGTTTATGCCCTGGGTGCCGCCGGTCACGTCGAGCACTACGCCAGCGAGCAGTCCGAGGAGCATGCCCGCAGTCTCGCGCTCAAACATCGCGATGCAGACCACCATGACCGTCACTGCGAGCTGATGCGCGCCGAACGGCTCGGGCAGAAGTCCCGGCGTATTCTGGATAACGGCGCAGAAAATCAGCAGCACTGCGAAAATCACGCGGCGGATTATAAGTCTTTTCTTTTCGGCTGTGAGACCCATAGACAAGTCCCTTTCGATAAATTTGTTACTCTGTGACGCTCGAACCCTGACCCTCGAACTCGGTGATTATAAAAACATCTGTTATCGAAGCTATGTCCGCGCCGGGCTTGATTATCGCGGTCGCGGAGATGTCCGTGTCGGAGTCCTCGACTTTTGTGACCGTGCCTATAATGAGATCGCGCGGATAGATGCCGCCGACTCCCGATGTGCAGACGATTCCGCCGGGTGAGACCGCCGTTGAGCTCGAAAGACCGGGCATGGTGCAGAGTCCGTTCTTGGCGTATGCCGCAGTCGTTGTGACAAAGCCGAGGTCGCGCGTGCGGATCTCATATGCGCTGGTGTTGACGCTCGGGTTGAGTATAGTTTTTATCGTGCACTGCGTGAGGGTCACGGATGTGACGACGCCGACGAGATATTTGCCGTAGATAACGGGGTCGTTGACGGCGATTCCGTCGTTGCTGCCGCGGTTCAAAACAAAAGCGGAGAGTGGGTTCGCCGCATCTCTGCCGACCACCGACGCCTCGCAGAATTTGTAGTCCTTGTGGCTCTCTTTGAGCTCGAGGAACTCTTTGTAGAGCGCGTTCTGGCTCTTCATCTGCTCGTAGTCAACGAGCTGGCTCTGAAGATCCTCAATTTCTTTGTTCAGCTCATCTACCTGCTTCGAGAGCGTGGCGGAGGACTTGAAGTTTATCGAGAAAGCCGAAAACTTCTGCGCCAAGAACGACGACGCGCGCTGAAGCGGCGAAAACACCGTGCTTATCACGGAATTTGCGGGCGAAGAGCCCGAATGCATCGCCGCTGCCGCCGCAACGCCGATAATCAGCACGACGAGCACGCCGACAAATATTTTGAATGTTATGGATTTGTAAAACTTCAATTGAGTCTCTCCTTTGCTTGGAAGAAGTAAGTCTATACAACGCAAAAAATCCCGCGGGTTTGCAAAAAGTATGCAGAAAGGCAGAAAAACCGTTGTGCCGCATAGTTTTTGTAAGCCTGCGAGAACGCGGGCCGTCTGCGGAAAGCAGAGCGACCCGCGAAAAGGCGTTTATTTATCGAGCGGATGCTCGAGGCAGATGCCTGTTCCGTCAACGACGCAGTCGAGCGGACTCTCCGCGACGAGAACGGGGATGCGGGTCTCGGCGGCAATGAGCTTGTCGAGACCTCTGAGCAGAGCGCCGCCGCCGGTGAGCATGATGCCGTGGTCGATAATGTCCGCAGCGAGCTCGGGGGGAGTCTTCTCAAGGGTAGCCTTGATGACATCGAGGATCTGATTGACGGAGTCGGACAGAGCCTCTCTGATCTCCTCCGCGGAGAGCTCGATGTTCTTCGGCAGACCGTCCATGAGGTTGCGGCCCTTGATGTTCATCGCGCCTTCGCCCTCGTAGGGATAGGCGGAGCCGATCTTTATCTTGATATCCTCAGCGGTTCTCTCGCCGATGAGCAGGTTGTATTTCTTCTTGATGTAGTTGATGATGGACTCATCAAAATTGTCGCCCGCGACTCTTGCGGAGTTCGAGGTAACAACGTCGCCCAGGGAGATAACGGCAACTTCGCTCGTGCCGCCGCCGATGTCGACGACCATGCTTCCGGTGGGCTCGGAGACGGGGAGACCCGCGCCGATAGCGGCAGCCATGGGCTCCTCAATGAGGCTGACATATTTTGCGCCTGCGCTTCTCGCGGCGTCGTTGACAGCGTTTCTCTCAACGCCGGTAACGCCCGAGGGGATGCAGATCATAACGCGGACTCTCGCGAGCGGGGAGTTCTTCGTGACCTTCTTTATGAAAGCCTTGAGCATATCCGCGGTGATGTCGAAGTCGGCGATAACGCCGTCCTTGAGGGGACGGACTGCGGTTATGGAGCCGGGAGTTCTGCCGATCATCTCCTTAGCTTCTGTGCCGACGGCAACGACTCTGGGCGGATTGTACTTCTGATCGACCGCAACGACGGAGGGCTCTCTTATAACGATGCCCTTACCTTTTACGAACACGAGGGTGTTCGCGGTACCCAAATCGATACCGATATCAAGTGAAAATAACATACTGTTCTCCTTTCAACAGTCAGAATACTTTTTATCGTCTGTTATCTGAACGAAATAGAATTGACAATTGATTCAAAATCTCCGGTGTTTGCGCCGGCTTTTGAAGTTTTGTAGGTGCAGGCATAGGTCACGCCGTTCTTCTCGAACAGGGCGGAGACCATGAACGCCTCTCTGCCGTTCGCGGAGACCTTTATCTCCGTAAACTTTGCGTCCTCGCCGCAGAGGGTCTTCGTCTCGTCGTTGACCTCGGGGTTGAAGCCCTGCGCCTTGAGCGAGGTGATGACCTCGCCAACATCGGCGGACTTGTCATCGACGCTCTTTTCGGTGTCATAAATTATGTCGATGGTCTCGTCGCCCTTGGTGAGGGTTATCGCGGTGCCGACCGCCGACATATCGTAGCCGGAGGGCTGGGTGAATGTGAAATATCTGCAGTAGGCGTTCTTGCCGGAGACGAGAAGATAATCGAGCGCGATGGCGTTTGTTGCCTGCTCGCCGTTTTCGTCCTTCTTTGCCTTGCCCTTTTCGTCCGTGTCGACAATGACAATATTGCCTGCCTCGTCATAGACGGGCTTACCGTTTTCGTCGGTCACGAGCACGCGGTCGTTGCCGCTGCTGTCCTTGACTTTGAGTCCCTTTGCTTTTGAGCAGCCGGTGAAAAGACAGACTGCCGCGAGCATACAGATGAGCAGAGCCGAGATGATTTTCTTCATTCTTTAAGACCTTCCCTTCGTCCTTATCGTCCGAAAATTATTGCCTGTTTCAGTATAACACAGGGTATTGCACTTTTTCAAGTGCGGAATCGAAGATATGATTGACACAAAAAGGCGGTTTGAACCGTTTATCAGCCGTTGAGAGCCGCAAAATTCTCCTTGTTGCTCTTGTAGAGGTTCTTAAAGACCGCGAAGTTCTTGTCATATATGGGCTTGAGCGAGGGGTTCGGAATGAACGTCTTCTTCGCCGGGACGAGCTTCTTCGCCTCTTCGATGCTGCCTATCATGCCCAGACCGACTGCGGAGATGACCGCCGCGCCGACTGCGCCGACGTTCTGCGGGCTTGCAACGACCTCGACCGTTCTGCCCGTGCAGTCCGCGAGTATCTGGCTGGTGACGTCGGAGAGAGCGCCGCCGCCGACAAAGCGGAGAACATCGGAGGTCTTGGTCTTTTTGTCCTCGGTCTCAAGGAACCAGCGCAGGTGCATGCAAGTGCCCTCAACAACGGCGCGGATGAGCTCGGTCTTGCCGGTCTCAAGGCTGATGTTGAAGAACATTCCGCGGGCGTTCGGATCCTCGAACGGGCAGCGGTTGCCGTGCAGCCACGGGGTGAAGATAACTCCGCCGCAGCCTGCGGGGGTCTTGTTTATAACATGCGACATGTAGTCGTAAAGGCTCGTGAATATAGACTCCTTCGAGGAGGCGACATCGGTCTTCTCGAGGAATATGTCAATTTCATCGAGGGCAAGGTGATCCTTGACCCACTCGAGGCATTTACCGGCGGTCTCAAGCTCCGCGAAGTAGTTGAGCTTGCCGTTCTGCGCGCCGACTATCGCGGCGATCATCGCGCTCGTGTCGACTATATTCTTGTCAACAACGGTCGTGACCCAGCCGGATGTGCCGCAGTAAATATGAGTATCGCCGAGGGCGACTGCGCCCGCGCCGACGCCGATGAGCGAAGCGTCTCCGCCGCCGCCGAATACGGGCGTGCCCTCGCACAGTCCGAGATCGTCCGCAGCCTTTTCGGTAAGACCGCCGACGAGAGCGGTGGAGTCGATTATCTCAGCCATATGCTCGGGCTTGACGTTGAACATCTTGAGCATCTCGGGGCTCCAGCCCTCCTTGCCCTTGCGGACATCGTAGAGCAGAGTGCCGAAAGCCGAGTCGCGCGTCATGACGAACTTGTCGGTCATGCGGCAGATTATGTATTCTTTGACGTCGAGCCACTTATAGGTTCTCGCGAAGTTCTCGGGCTCATTCTCCTCGACCCATTTATATTTGTATACGGGATCCTTGACGCTCGCGGACACGGCGCCGGTTATCTGCAGAGACTTGAGAAGCTTCGGAATATAAGCTCCCGCAATCTGCGGACCGTAAGCCATGAGTTCCTTTATCTGTTTCTTTGCGCGCTGATCCATGTAGCTCATCGCCTTGCGCACGGGCTGGCCGTCCTTGTCGACGAGCACGAGACCCTGCATCTGGGAGCAGAAGGATATACCGGCTATCTCCGAAGTGCTCACGCTCGTTGAATTCATGAGTCTCTTCGTGGTGTTGCATATCGCGCTCCACCACTCGTCGGGATCCTGCTCCGCGCCGCCGTCCGGATAAACGGCCAGCGAATAGCCTTCCATCTCTGCGGCGATCAGCTTTATTTCATCTTCAACTTCAAACAGACAGGTTTTGACGCCCGTCGTGCCGATGTCGTATGATAAGACGTAAGTTCTGTCGCTCATTACAAATTTTTCTCCCTTCGCGGCTTTTCATAAACAAAGCCCCAATCTATCCATTCAATTATATAGCAAAAATTTGATGATTACAATGTAATAGCAAAAAAATTTTAAAAAACCGCGAAGCGGCACCCGCCGCAGAAAATATTTATCCGCGCCCCAAAAGAAAAGAAAAACTTTCCGAAGCCGGCAAAAAACTGTCAAAAAAAGCGCTGCGGGCAGACCGAAAACCGCCGCAATGCATAGCGTACCCGCCGGGCAGCGGAGAAAAATAAAAAAATTTTGAAATAACAGTTGATTTTTGCCCCGCGTTGTGCTAATATACTATGGCAATCAGATGCGCTGCTAGCTCAGTTGGATAGAGTGTTTGGCTACGAACCAAAAGGTCAGGGGTTCGAATCCCTTGCAGCGCGCCAAGAACGGAAGCGATACCGCAGGTGTTGCTTCCGTTCTTTTTATTTTAAAGGGATTCGAACCCTGAGAGGGTGAGCGGCGTTAAGAAAACAGTCCGGTGGACTGTTTTTAGCCGCGAAGTGTGAGGCGGGTACTGCTGCGCAGCAGCGGTCGCCGAGCACGCAAGGCGGCGCAGCCGACTGTATCCCTTGCAGCGCGCCAAGAACAGAAGCAATACCGCAGGTGTTGCTTCCGTTCTTTTTTTATTTTCAAGGGATTCGAACCCTGAGAGGGTGAGCGGCGTTGAGAAAACAGTCCGGCGGACTGTTTTTAGCCGCGAAGTGTGAGGCGGGTACTGCTGCGCAGCAGCGGTCGCCGAGCACGCAAGGCGGCGTAGCCGACTGTATCCCTTGCAGCGCGCCAAGTTAAAAGCCTTGATAACTCTGAGCTTTTGGAGTTTGAAGGGCTTTTTTCTTTTTAGGTTTCGGTAGCATTTCTAACATTTATCCTGCAAACAGCTTTAAGTACCCATTTTTATATAACCTGTTGACATTTGTTTTTGAGTTTGCTATTATATACATACCGAAAGTATGTAAGGAGCGAATATGAGCAGAAATAAATATCCGGAGGAAACGGTAAATCTTATCCTCGATGTGTCCCAGCGTTTATTTATAGAAAAGGGATACGACAACACAACGATTCAGGATATCATCGATGAACTGGGCGGACTCACAAAGGGCGCGATATATCACCATTTCAGTTCAAAGCAGGATATCCTTGATGCGGTCATAGAACGGCTTTTTGCAAAAAATACGCTGTCTGCGAGTTGGCGTAAAATTCAATCCGATACCGATATTACGGGCGGAGAGAAGCTCAAGCGTATGCTTGCTGCGGCTCTGACGGATGAGCAGGAACAGCAGTTCAGAAAATTGGGAGTGCATTTGCAGAATATGCCGCAGATGCTCAGCGACCTTGTTCTGCGCTCCGTAAACGATATAGCACCTAATGCCTTTGAACCGGTTATCGAAGAGGGCGTTAGGGACGGATCTCTGTCGGTCATGTTCCCGAAGCAGGCTGCCGAGGCGGTTTCGCTTATCGCGAATATTTGGATAAACCCGCTTGTTTTTCCTGTTGACAACGAAGAGCTGAAAGCAAAGTTTGAGTTTATTTGCGGTATAACAAAGTCTATCGGGCTTGACATTTCCGACATCTATCCGCTGCTCGACAAAATGAACAGCGATATCAATCTTTAAATATTCGGGAGGGTTTTACCCCTCCCATATATATTAACATTAAACATACCAAAAGTATGTAAGGAGGTAAACCATGTCAACAACTTACACGAAAAGAGAAAAGTTCCGGTATCTTCTGGGTCTTTCCGGTCAGAACATCATATATGGAACAGTCACATCCGTGCTCGCATATTATCTTCAGTTCACGATTCTGATTCCTGCCGTATGGGTCGGTCTGATATTAAGTGTTGCGAGAATATTTGACGCCGTCAAAGACCCGTTTATCGGAGCGATGATAAGCAGAGGAAAACATAAACTAAAGGACTATCTTATCGCAGTGCCGATTCCCACAGCAATACTGACGATTCTCTGTTTCAGTAACGGAATTTATTCCGCGGAAAACAGTATGCCTAAAAATATTTTAATAGTGTTATCTGCGTTTGTGTTTTACATAATATGGGAAGTTGTGTTTACAATCGGCGATATTCCGATAACCGGGTATCCGTCAGTGCTCACAAGTGATGAGGGCGACAGAACAAAGTTGCTTTCGCTACGTCCGATAGGTGGAATGGCGAGCGGTATAAGCACGCTTGCCGTTCAGCCGATTGCTTTTGCGTTGTCGGCAGTTTTCGGCGGAAGTGCAGTGGATGAGCGAAATGCTTTTCTTATAACGGTTGCCGCATTTTCAATCATCGGCGGGGCGCTTTTTCAGTTTACCGCAATCGGTTCGGTGGAAAGGGTTTCTACCGAGCGCAGCGAAAATTCGGGTCAGCTCAGATATTTTATTACAAATCCGTTGCTCAGAAAAATCAGTATATCGGGATTTTTGGGCAGTCTGAAAGCCATGACCGGTGTTATCCTCACTCCGCTGGTAACCTATTATTTTGCAAGCAAAAATCCGCAGATGTCGCTGATTTATACGGCACTTTTCGGAGTGGGAAGTATTGTGGGACTGGTAATCTCGGCGGCAACAGTCCCTAGTTTATATAAAAAATACGGAACAAAAAGGCTCTTTGCCGCCGTCAATCTGATAAACATTTTTCCGAATCTTTTGCTATTTGCGCTGTATGTTAAATATCCTCAAAATATGACGAACATTCCGCAAACGGTTGCAATGTTCGTACTTACACTTATAATCGGAAGCTGTGTAAGCATTTCTTCGACCGTTCAGACGCTGATAATCTCACAAGCCGTTGATCTTGAAGAAAAAATATCCGGAAACAGACCGGACGCGCTGTTTTTCTCGGCGCAGACATTTATTGTCAAGATAGGTACCGGTTTATCGTCGCTCGCGGCGAGCATAGGCTATGCCGTCGTCAAATTTTCATCCTCTGAAACGGCGGCGCTTAACGATTTTATTGCAAACGGCGGAATCCCGAGGCTCGACGGCAGATATTCAAATCTGATGACACTTCTGTTTATGCTGTACACTCTGCCTGTCGCATTGAGTTCGCTTCTGTCTGCGCTTCCGTTTATTCGCAGTGAGCGGGAGTGAGGTATTAAAATCCCGTGAAGCTATAAAACATTCCGCCCGGGGTCCCGGACGGAATGTTGCTTTTTGTGCCTATTCGGTCAATTCAGCACAAAATCGACCGTCTTTGTTTCTCCGGCGCGGAATATCAGCGTCTCCGTCTTGTCGGAGAGCCCGCATGAAACGGTGATCGTTTGGTCGATGTCGGAGGTCACGGTGACCTGTGCCGTTTTGCTTTGCAAATCCCACCTGAGCGAGTCAACCGTCGCACGGGTTCTCGCCTTTATCCCGGTTATCTCGCCTGCGTCAAAGCCCGATTCAAACAGAGCCGGAAGAATCTCGATTTCGTTTTTGTTCGAGAAAACGAGGGCTTCGTTGACGATTCCGAGATAGCCTATGGCAAAGTCGGTGCAGTAGCAGCTTCTTTGATCGTAATCGTGGTTCGTCATAAGCGAGGGATATCTTATTTTATGGTTCTGAAGCTTCACGAGCGCAGAGGTGAGGCTCGTTCTGTCCTTGAGCCTTGCGGCGATGAGCGAACGGTGAACAAGTGCGTGGCTCGCCTCGTTTTCAGAGGTTCTGTTGTTTATCGCCTGTATGCAGGCGGACTTGAGACGCTCGTCGTTCTGCGTTTCAAACAGCGGCCACACGCAATAGAGGTGGCTCAGATGCCTGTGCTCGTTGTTTTCTTCAAATTGGCTGCACGCCCACTCCTTGAGCGCGCCGGTTTTGTCGAAGAGATACGGCGGGAGCTTTCGGAGCATATATTCCCATTTTGCCGTGTCGGTTTCCGGCGCGGTGTCTTTTATAACGCTCAAAAGCATATTCAGATTGTCGCGGCAGGCGGCGATGTCGATAGCCGCGTTTGCGTCGGAGGGAGAGGGATAGTTCGACGGATTGTTTTCCGGGGAATAGCTCGGCAGGATGCAGTAGTATTCGTCATCCGCAAGCGCCGTCTTGCCCGCTTCATAATGAATCGAGCCGTTCGAGTCGGTGTAATATTCGGGGGTCATAAGCTGCTCCCAGTAGTTCGCCGATTTAATCAAAAGCGGCAAAAGCACATCGCGCTCAAGCCGGAGATATCCCCTGTCCTCGATCGCGCGAATGTCTTCGTCCGTAAGGTCGTCCGCGGTGACGGAAAGCACGGATCTGAGCTTGTCAAGGTCGATTTCGCCGCTGAGCGGAATTTTGATATCTCCGTAGCATTGCAGGGTCTCATAGAGCGGCTGGATCATCCAGCTTGAGCCTGCGTTCCAGTATCGAAACGGATACGGATAGCAGGTTTCCGTTATTACCGCCTTGTCGCCGTCGGTGTTTACGGGGGCGTGGATGGCGTCGGTAAATCCGTGGGTCGCGAGCGCGTTTTCCTCCCAGTCGGGAAGCTGGCGGAGAATAAAATATGCGTAGCCTATCGGGGACGAGGAGATGTTGCCCGTGTTCATCGAGGAGGTTTGCAGGTTCACATTTGCGTCCATTGTGTATTTGCTGCCCCAGCCCGTGTTCCATTCGCCTGTCCACATACCGTAAAGGCGGGGCGCGGAATATCCGCTGCAACACAGATAAGCGTATCTGCCTGCATAATACGAACGCTGGCTGAGCGCGGGATCGAGCTTTTTCTTGAACCTCTGCTTTCTCAGCAGCTTTTCGTTCGATTTTTCTGAGATGCCGTCTTTGAGAGTCAGCGTGACTGCGTTGAACTGCGGCTGATATACCGCAAGATGAGCGTCAAGTGCATTGGAATAGTTGAATTTCCCCTCGGCTGAGTATTTTTTCGCAAAGTCCGTTGTCCGGTTATAGAGCAAGTCGATGAGCGCGCAGCCGCTTTGTGACGCGAAGGCGGAAAGCTCGCCCATATTGTAATCTCTGCCCGTAACAGTGATAAGATAAACCTCGTCCGCCCCGCTGACGGTCAATTTCGGCTGGCTGTCGCCCGCGTATTGCTCATCTTTCGGCGCGTCCGCTTGCGTGACGCTTAAAGTTCCGCCGATATTCAAAACATAGGTGAGCGTGGCGTAGCCGCCGTTTTTGAGCTCGGATTTTTCATAGTCGGGATAGTGCGCAACCAGGGCAAGATAAGCCTTGCCCTCGTCGGCGAGCTTTTTATATTTGATATTCACCTCGTCGCCCTCGGAGTAGTTTGCCATGGTCGAGATATCATCGTAGGAGAGCGTAATATTTACGGGCGCGTTCTTGCTCGATTTTTTGATTTTTGTAACCGTGACGCCGTCGGCAAGCGAGGTGAAAGTAGTTCTCTCCCATGTGCCGTTTTTGTCGGTGTATTTCACGCCGACCTGCGCGGTCTCGTAGTCTGTGTAGCGGATATAATCCTTGATGCGGTGCCGCTCGGAGTTTATTCTCAGCTGACCGCCGGGATGAAAGCGATACACATCGTCATAGCTCGCGTTGTCAACGATATCCTCGCATTTAACGATGCTCTGCTTGACCTGTTCAAGCTCGCTTGATGTGTCCGGACAGGTGCGGGCGTTGATATTCGGCATGATGAAATGCATATTTTGATAAATTATCGTGTCCGAGTACGGGCTGCCGCTTGTGATAAAGCCCTCGAGCCCGTTCCCGCCGACCATTCCGCGGCGCCAAGCTTTTGTTTTGTTCGTCCTCTTTTCGGACAGCTCCGTGTAGCTCTCGGAATAAGAGAGCTTTTCGTTGTTTGCCGCAGTGTCGATGAGCTTCGGCTTGCTTGCACACGACGAGCACAAAACGCATATCGCGGCAAGTGCCGCCGCCAAAGCAAAATTCTTTAAAAGTTTCATTTTCTCACCTCACACCTTGATTATATCATACGGCAAAGAGTCTTTCCATTAAAATAATATACAAAAAATCTTCTGAATAATTGTAGGCTTGAGACAGATATATCGCAAAGAGAAAATAAAAAGCCGGCACACCTCGCGGTTCGCGGAGAACGGTGTCCGGCAATATGAACTTCGCCGCCCGAAGATTTCTCCGGGCGGCGGGTAATTCGGTTATTTATACAGCGGGCCGTAGGCGGCGCAGGCTCTGTAGTCTGCACTCTCGAGGTCCTTTGTGCCGAACGCAGACCATGCGTGCGGACGGTAGATGTCCTCGTCGGCGACGTTGTGCATCGCAACGGGGATTCTGAGCATGCTCGCGAGCGTGATGAGGTCTTTGCCGATGTGGCCGTAGCTGATAGCGCCGTGGTTTGCGCCCCAGTTCGCCATGACGGAGTAGACATCCTTGAACGCGCCCTTGCCGGTGAGTCTCGGAGCGAACCAGGTGGTCGGCCAGGTCGGGTCGGTGCGCATGTCGAGCTTGTTGTGGATCTCATCGGGCAGGGTGGCGGTGTAGCCCTCGGCTATCTGAAGCACCGGGCCGAGACCCTTGATGATGTTGACTCTTATCATTGTCATGGGCATGACAGCCTGAGTCTTGAAGTGCGAGGAGTATCCGCCGCCTCTGAAATATCCGAGGTCTGCGGGGCACCAGTCGGTAGCCTTGAGCATAGCGTCGATATCCTCGTCGGTGACGTTCCACCACTCCTTCATGACCGCGTTGCCGTCCTTGTCCTTGCAGACGCCGGTGGCGTCGAGCGCGGCGGCGCCGGAGTTGATGAGGTGGATGAAGCCGTCCTTGGCAACGCCCTCGGGGCGCATGCCGCAGACTCTTTCAACAGCGTCGGGGCTCCAGTATGTACGAACATCGGCGAACAGGCTCGCTCTGCCGGTGACGAGCTTGCCCAGGAGCATCGACAGACCGTTGAGACCGTCGTTCTCGGTAGCGAAAGTGAGCGGCTCTTTCTTGCCGTTCCAGTCGAAGGTGGTGTTGAGCATAGCCTCGGTGAAGTCGCCGTTGGGCATGAAATCGGTCCACTGGCGCTGACCCTGGAAGCCGCCGAGAATAGCGTTGCGGCCGAGTGCCTCCTCGTGCCAGCCGTCCTTCGGGCCGGAGTGCTCCGCCTCCGCGCCTACGGGGCGGACATCGTTGAGCTTATCGTTGCCGAGCATGATGTCGCGGCAGATAAGGGTCATCTTGACGACGAACTCCCACTCCTTCTCCTTCTGCTCGGGGGTGTGTCTGATATTTTCGGGGTTCTTGTCGAAGCCCTCGGGGCAGTTTGCCTTGACCCACTTGAGCGCGCGCTCATATTCCTCGTGGTCATAGATGCCGAGCTCGACGCGGCGGGTAACTTCGACCATGTCGACCCACTCGGCGCGGATGCCGAGATACTCCTGCCAGAAATCGGCGTCGCAGTATGAGCCTGCAATGCCCATGGCGACGGCGCCTATGCCGACATAGGACTTGCCTCTGAGCTGACCGACAGCCGCGGCGCAGCGTGCGAAGCGGAGAATCTTCTCGGCAACGTCATCGGGGATGGAGTTGTCGGTGACATCCTGAACATCCTTGCCGTAAATCGAGAATGCGGGCAGACCTCTCTGTGCATGAGCCGCCAGAACCGCCGCGAGATAGACCGCGCCGGGGCGCTCGGTGCCGTTGAAGCCCCAGACTGCCTTGACGGTCAGGGGATCGAGATCCATCGTCTCGCTGCCGTAGCACCAGCAGGGGGTGACGGAGAGGGTCGCGCAGACATTCTGAGTCGAGAAGAAGTCGGCGCACTTTGCCGCTTCTGCTGCTCCGCCTATCGTGCAGGGGGAGATGATGCACTCAAAGGGAGTGCCGTCCGAATAGAACACATTTTCTTCGATGAGCTTCTTGGCAGCGAGCGCCATGTTCATCGTCTTTTCCTCAAGACTCTCTCTGACTCCGCCCCAGCGGCCGTCAATGATGGGTCTGATTCCAAGCTTTGCTTTTGCCATTTTTCAGTCATCCTTTCGATGTTGTGTTGCCACTACCGGGCGCAACACTTATTTGTGAATTTTCAAAAAGCTCTCATATGCGCCCGCCCATTTGTCGGTGTCGCACGGAGCATATTCGCGTAATGCTTCACTGCGCGAGATTATCTCCCTCGCCTTTTTGATATCCGGAATGTCGCCGGAGCTCAGAAGCTGAACAGCTATATTGCCGAGCACGGTCGCCTCTATCGGACCCGCCTTCACGGGGACATTGCAGGCGTTCGCGGTCATTTGGCAGAGCAGGGTATCTTTCGTGCCGCCGCCGATAACATGTATATCAGGATAGTCCCTGCCGGTGCATTCCTTTATCATCGAGAACGTGCTGCGGTATTTCATCGCAAGGCTCTCGTAGATGCAGCGCATTATCTCGCCGACTGTCTGCGGGACATACTGACCCGTCTTGCGGCAGAATTCGCGCACGCGGCCGGGTATATCTCCGGGCGGCGTGAACTCGGGGGAGTCGGGGTCGATGAAGCACTTGAACGGCTCCGCCGAGAGCGCCATACGCTCGAGATCAGCGTAGCTGTAATCCTCGCCCTCGCGCTTCCACTGCCTGCGGCTCTCCTGAATGAGCCACAGTCCGATTATATTCTTGAGCAGCCCGGTCATGCCGCCGTAGCCGCCCTCGTTGGTGATGTTTATCGAGAGTGATGTGTTGTTGACAATAGGCTCGGGTATTTCCGTGCCGAAGAGCGACCATGTGCCGCTGCTCAAAAACGCGAAGCTGTCGAGCTGAGAGGGGACGGCGGTTATCGCCGACTGCGTATCGTGTCCGCATACGCTGACAACTTTAACGGGGTCGAGCCCCAGCTCTTCGCATATCTCCGCGCTGAGCATTCCGTTCTCGGTGCCCGACGGCACAATGGGCGTGAGGATTCCCGACGGGATGCCGAGGCGGTCGAGAATGTCATATGCCCAGTCTTTTGTCTTTATGTCAACCATCTGCGAGGTGGTCGCTATTGAATATTCTGTCTGCTTTCTGCCCGTGAGCATATAGGCGAATAAATCGGGCATGAACAGCAGCTTATCCGCCCTGTCGAGAATGTGCGGGCGGTATTTTTTGAGCGAGCAGAGCTGGAAGAGCGTGTTGAGCTCCATGAACTGGATGCCCGTGCGGGAGTAAAGCTCCTCACGTGGAACTGTTCTAAACACTTCTTCAATCATTCCCGCCGTGCGTGCGTCGCGGTAGTGGATGGGATTTTCGAGCAGGCAGCCGAATTCATCGAGCAGCCCGAAGTCAACGCCCCAGGTGTCGATACCGATGCTGTCGAATCCGCCGGCGAGCTTCGCCTTTGTCAGTCCCTGCTTTATCTCAAAAAACAGGCGCAGAACATCCCAATAGAGCGTGCCGTTCACGCTCACGGGGTCGTTCGAGAAGCGGTGAACTTCTTCGAGGCGGATATTCTCCCCGTCAAAATGTCCGATTATCGCGCGTCCGCTCGACGCGCCGAAGTCGAACGCCAAAACTCTTTTTTCCATTGATGCAGAGTCCTCCGAGTTATTTTACAACGCCCTTTTTGAGGATGATGTTTGCGTATACGGCGGTCTCGCCCGTCGCGATGACGGCGTATGCCTTTCTCGCTCTGTCATAGAAAGCGAAGCGCTCCATGAGCTCGAAGTTCTTGTCGCCCTCGTTCGCTTTGACTATCTCTTCGTATTTGTCCCAGACTGCCGGGCGATCTCCGTCGCCATTGTTGTCCATGAGCGCAACGGGAGCGTCAACATAGGTGTCGAGGGGCATGAGCTTCAAAACCGCGTCGAGAACCTCGGGCACTCCGTGACCGTCGAGGCGAACAAGGCGCTGAGCTATGCTCGCCGCGGGGAAGTTGCCGTCGCCGATAACTATCTCGTCGCTGTGTCCCATCTCCATGAGGATCTTGAGAAGCTCGGGAGAGATGATAGGTGAAATATTTTTAAGCATTTTTATATCCGTCCTTTCGGAAAAATCAGTCAATTGAATACATGCTGTAGAGCTCGCTGTATACGCCGCCCTTTGCCATGAGCTCGCGGTGGCTGCCCTGCTCGGCGATGCCGTCTTCTGTCAGCACGACTATCTCCGCCGCGTTTCTTATCGTCGTGAGCCTGTGGGCGATAGTTATGACCGTGCGCCCCTTTGCAAGCTCTTCGAGCGACTGCTGAACAAGGCGTTCGCTCTCGTTGTCGAGCGCGCTCGTCGCCTCGTCGAGAATGACTATCGGAGGGTTCTTCAAAAACAGGCGCGCGATTGAAATTCGCTGTTTCTGACCGCCGGAGAGCTTGACCCCGCGCTCGCCGACATATGTGTCGTAGCCCTCTGGCAGCTCTTCTATAAATTCGTGTGCCCCGGCTCGCTTCGCCGCGGCTATTATATCTTCTTTTTCAGCTCCCGGGCATCCGTAGGCTATGTTGTCCCTGACCGTGCCGGAGAACATGTAGACATCCTGCTGAACCGTGCCTATATTCGAGCGCAGCGAAGCCAAAGTTATGTCGCGGATATCTTTTCCGTCGAGCAGTATGCTGCCCGAATCCACATCATAGAAGCGGGGGATGAGATTGCAAAGCGTAGTCTTGCCGCCGCCGGACGGACCGACGAGGGCGACATTCTCGCCCGGAGCTATATGCAGGGAGAAATCGGAAAGAATTTTCTTGTCCGTGCCCTTGTATGAAAATGTAACGTTTTTGAATTCGATATCGCCCTTGACGCCGCTTATGGGCTTTGCGTCCGGACTGTCTTTTATGTCGCTGACTTCGTCCATTATTTCAGTGAAGCGCTCGATGCCAGTCATGCCGCGGTTGAACTGCTCGCTGAATTCGACCATTGTGCGTATCGCCGCGAGCAGGGTGCTGACCATGAGCAGGCTCGCCGAGAAGTCGCCGACGGTAGTCTTGCCTTTCATCATGAATACTGCGCCCACGCCGACTATTGCTATATACATCAGTCCGTCGCAGAGCCTTACAGTGCAGTGGAAGCTCGCCATGTATCTGTAGCCGTTTTTCTTCGATTTGAAGAAGCGGCGAGAGCCCTCGTTGAACTTTTCGCGCTCAATGTCTTCGTTGGCAAAGCTCTTGACAACTCTTATGCCGAGCAGTGAATCCTCCGTCCGCGCATTTATCTCGCCTATCTCGCGTCTCTGCTGTTTGAACGCGGCGCGCATCTTGCGGCGGCTGTGCGAAGTCAGAAGCATCATAAGAGGCATGAGCGAAAAGACTATTATCGCAAGCCATATGTTCATCGACGCGAACATGATGAATCCCGCGACTATTTTTATCACGGTCATCAGGACGTTCTCCGGACCGTGATGGGCGAGCTCGGTTATGTCAAACAGGTCGTTTGTTATTCTCGACATGAGCTGGCCTATCTTCGTGTCGTCATAGAATGAATATGACATATCCTGCAAATGCGAGAACAGGTCGTTTCGCATATCAGTCTCTATCCTCGCGCCCATGATATGCCCGCCCGACGCCGTGTAGTAGCTCGCGGCGGTGTCGATAATGCGCAGCAGGATATAGAAGCCGACTATTTTTATTATCAGCTCCGCCGTCAGGTCATGGATATCGTGCGCCGCGCGGTCGGTTATCTGCCGCACTATCAGCGGCAGGGCGATCTCGCATACGGTGGTCATCGCGGAGCAGAACATATCGAGGGCGAACAGTCCCGAATATTTTTTATAGTAAGGCAGGAACCTTTTGAGCATCCTGCGGTTGCGGCTGGAGTAGTCCCCGGACAAACAAACACCCCTAATCAAGCAGTTATATATCAAAATTATACAACATTTATTTCCCTTTGAAAAGGGTCGGCGGAGAGAAAAAATATTTTCTTGCCTGTGACAGTTTTTGTCCTTGAAAAAAGACGAGTATTTTTGTATACTATGATATATACAAACGCATATAAACACATTTTATATTTTATTTTATAAAGAAAGGGAGGCCTCACTATGCGTATTCTCATATGCGACGATGAGCCCGCAATGGTCAAGCAGATATCCGAAATAATCGCGGACGCTTATCCCGATATTGAGCTTGTCGGCGTACACAGCTCCGCCGAGCTGTCCGAGAAGCTGGCGCCCGAGGACGCAAACAGAAAATTCGACCTCGCCTTTCTCGATATTGCCGTCAGCGACGAGAGCGGCGTGGATATCGCTGAGTTTGTCGGCGCGTTGTGCCCCGGGGTCAAGATAGTTTTCGTCTCCGGGAATCAGGATCTCGTCTCGAAGGCGTTCGTGACCGTTGACGACTGCGGGTATATCTATAAGCCTGTCGACCCGAAGCTGCTCCTCGGCTATATCGAGCGCGAACGCGCCGGGATGCATCAAAGACCGAGCCGCGAATATTTTGAATACACCCGCCGCGGCAGCATCCACAAGATAGGGTGCGATAAGATACTTTTTATCGTCAGCGTGCGCAATTATCTGGAGATACATACGGTTGACGGAGACAGCGTCACCGTGCCGGGCAAGCTCGACGAGGCGGGACGGCAGCTCGAAGCGGGCTTCGTTCGCTGCCACAAGAGCTATCTTGTGAATTTAAAATATATCGCGAGATATACTGCGACGCAGTTTATCATGATGAACGGGAAGATAATTCCGATAAGCCGTTCCAGGAAAAAGGATTCAACGGACAGGTATGTGCTTTTTAAGGGAGCTTTGGTCAAATGACATTTTTTGATGCGTTCTGGTATGTGTTCAACTTTCTTTCGATAGCGCTCGTGGTGGTCTTTCTGTGCATGAACCTCACCCCGCGCTTCAACCGCTACGCGGTATTTTTCTTGACACTCATACCGTTCTCGGCAATAGCGCTCGCCCAGCATTATTTCTACGATGTGCCGTCGGTGTTTTTTAAGATTCCGGCGTTTGCATATTATTTCATTTCGTCAATAGCCTATTTCAAAGACAAACTCAGAACCCGGCTTTTCGTCTCGATAGTTCTGATGTCGTTTACATATCTCGTCTCGGCTCTGCTCGTAACCGGGTGTATCGCCTGCGGGTTCAATCCCTATGACGACATAATGACCTATATAGTCTCCCTGCCGAATACAGTGGGGCTGATAGTGCTCTTCGGCGGCTTTACTTATCTTAGAATGAAGAAGCACAAAAATATGATTCTCCCGAGCGGGCAGATGGCGACATTTATCTTCTTCCCGCTGAGTCAGGTCATAGTCATGGCGGCGGCGATGATGATAATCTCATATTACGGCTGGTTCAGGGACAAGAACACCGGCTGCCGTTTCTTGAGGATCCGACCCGCGCCCCGATGATAATGCTCTGCGTCGCGGCAGTTCTGTGCATAATCTCCGACGCCGTTTTGCTTTATATCATGGTGCGCTCGTCGCAGAACGAGAAGCTGCGCGAGGAGCTGAGAATAAAAGATTATCAGAACGCGCTGAATCTCGAATATTACAAAAATGTCGAAAACAGCAGCAATGAAGTGAGAAAGATACGCCACGACCTCGCGAACATAATTCAGACGGCGTATGAAGTCGTCCACAGCGAAAACGAAGTCGACCGCGAAGCGGCCGAGCGGATGCTCGACCAGCTCAGAACAGAGGTCGCGGATATAAAAATAGAAAAATTCTGTCTCAACACTCTTGTCAATGTTATCGCCTCGAACAAGGCGAACGAGTGCAGAAAGAATGACATCGCCTATGATTTCGACCTCAATGTGCCGAGGTTTGTTGGTATCGAAGATGTCGATATCTGCAAGGCATATGTCAATATTTTCGACAACGCGATAAATGCGGCAAAAGCTCTCGAAGAGAACAGATATATAAAGATAAGAAGCTTCGTCGACGAAAACGACGGAATGTTATATATCAGCAGCGAGAACGCCGTCGCGCCCGACTACGAAGAGAAGAAAAAGAAGCGGACGGGCGACCACGGCTACGGATTAAAAATTCTTGAAGAGACCGCCGAAAAATACGGAGGACATGCGGCGGCGAATCAAAGCGGCGGTATATTCACCTGCGTTTTCGCAGCGAGGGCATAAATAATACTATTATAATATATAAAAAACAGCCGCGACATGAAAACTGTTGCGGCTGTTGCTGTGTTATTTTATTTAGGCTCCCCCGTAGAGGGTGTTTCGCTTCGCTCAAAGTAATAAGTAAAAGTGAATAGTGAAAAAGTACGCGGTATGAGCGGATATCTCCGACCGCGAAGAAAATGCGCGGTATCGACGCGGGATTTGCAGGACGCAATGAGCCGCAAATTCGGGTACCTTGAAAATTAAACAACGGCTCGGCAACAAAATTTTATCGAATTATACCCGCAAAAATCATACCGCGGAGACAGAATATATCTGTCTCCGCGGTTTTATATTTTTTATGCCGTTTCCCGAAGCTGTATTTCGCGGCTGACTTCAAGCCCGTCGTGCGTGAGGGTGAGGGCTATTCCGCCGCTGTCCGAAGTCGAATACGCCTTGCGCCCGAACGCCGACATTATGCCGACGAGCACATCGTCAGATATCTCGGCGAGGCAGTTCGTGATTATCATCGTCTCGGGGCGGAGCTTGTCCAGCGCTTCCTGCGGGACGGCGCGTTCGCCGTGGCAGGGGACTTTCAGCGCGTCAATGCGTCCGACGGCGTTAGCGAGTCTCGCGAGGTCGCCCGTGTCGTTTACCATGTCGCCCGCCAAAAGAATACGCCTGCCGTTCTGCTCGGCGAGTATGGCGAGCGAGTTGTCGTTTTCGCCGATGTTCTTGTGATATGAGTCGGGCTCGGTGTTGAAGAAACGCAGAGTCCAGCTGCCAAGCGCAAACGGCTCGTCCGGCACGCAGCCGATGACCGGAATGTTCATGCTCTGCGCCTTTTCGCTGAGCGATTTATACAGCGCATCGCCGTCGTGGAGACACTTGTCCCACTGCGCGAGGTTCGGGCTGATAAACGGCTTGAGATATATCTTGCCGATTGTTATATCCCCGTCGTCAAGGAGCGTCTCGAGTCCGCCGACATGACCGGAATGAAGATGGGTTATCGCGATAAAGTCAAGATTTATCTTCCCGCCGGCAGTTTCTTTGAGATAGCTCGCTGTGTGCTTCGCGTGCTCTGCGTCGCCGCAGTCAACGAGAGCGAATTTACTTTCGCTCTGGAGAAGAATGCAGTCCGAGCGCCCGGTGTTGAGAAAATGGATGCGCTCGCCCTCCGACGGGACAGAGATATCCTCATTCTGCGCGGGAACGGGCAGATTTTTTGCCGCCCTGATGACCTGCACTGTCGTTGGCTTGAATTTGTCTTTCTGAGTGAATTTTTTGATGAGTTCGGCAAGATCCTTTATTGCCATATCCTTCAGCCCTTTCGGGAATTTATTTTGTCCTGCGTAGCTCGACAAAGAACTGCTTCAAAAGCAGAGCACACTCGTCCTGCATGAAACCGCCCTCGACCTCGGGCGAGTGATTATACGGAAAAGAGAACAGGTTGTTTACCGACCCGCACGAGCCCGTCTTCGGGTCGTATGCCCCGAACACCACGCGCTTTATGCGCGAATTTATTATCGCCCCGGCGCACATCGGACACGGTTCAAGCGTCACGAACAGTTCGCACTCCCAGAGCCGCCAGCCGCCGAGTGTCTTGCACGCTCTGTCTATCGCTTCAATTTCGGCGTGAGCGAGGGCGTTTTTGTCCTTTTCGCGCCTGTTGCGCCCGACCGAAACTATCTCTCCGTTTCTTGTGACCACCGCGCCGACGGGCACTTCGCCGTCTGCCGCAGCCTCCCGTGCAAGCGCGATCGCCGCCTGCATAAGCTCTCTGTCAGTCATTCTTCCACTCCCCGGTTACGAAGGCCATGTGATAAAAGTATATGTCGTGTAGAGCAGATAGATGATAGAGATTATCATCGGGACATTTATAAAATACGCCGCCGTGCGTTCGCCGCGCGAAAGTGCGGTGCGCGGTTTTCTGAATTTCGTCTGGATATTCTTCTGGCGCGCCCTTCTCATGAAGAGAATCAGGCAGATTATGCCCGCCGCAAAGAACACCGCGACGCAGATATAATAGACGAGGTTGACCGTCTTTTCCGGCAGGAATTCATAGAGTATCGAGATAACGCCGGAGAACATATTGTTGCAGAAATGTATCATGACTCCCGTCCACATCGAGCCGGTGACTATAACAAAATAGCCGATGCCGATGCCGACGATGAACGCGAACGGAGCCTGGACGAGGTTGCCGTGCATCATGCCGAACAGGGCGGACGAGACAAGAATTGCGAACCAGTTGCCGAACTTGCGCGCGGGCATCATAACAACGCCGCGCAGCGCATATTCCTCAACGAGCGCAGGCACTACAGCGAGCTGGATAAGATACATCGCAATGCCCAGCGGCGTCGTCGGGGTGCGCGAATCGGGATATTCAAATGTTATGCCGGTCGTGCTCTCGACAAAGGTCGAGAGGAAGTTCGTCGCGTAGTTGCCTATCATGCAGATCATCAGACCTGCGGGCACAGCTAAAAGCATGAGGCGCGTGTCATAGGGCTTTCCGAAGTTCAGACACTGCTGACGCTTATCTTTGAGCAGCAGGCTCGACAGGAAGAACGGGACGAATATGCAGAAAATCGACATCAGTACGCCTATCGCATAGCCGCGGTCGGTCTCGTTCGCGTAGTCGTCATAGAGATTTAAAGCAAACAGCAGTCCCGCGCCGATGAACTGGAACAGGGCGAACAATAATATGCCCAGGCCGCTTATGTTGCCGAGCTTTCTTATCTGGCGCTTCTCGCGCTGCTTTATCTCAAGAGTCTGAGCGGGCCCCGGCTGATATCCGTACCCGTTGGGCGCTCCGTTATTATATTGAGAGTCGTATGCCATACTTTCACCGTTCCACTTAAAATTCTTATTAAATTATACCCTACCCCGCGGGATTTAACAATAGCATAAAAGCGAAGTTTAAAGAAAAAAGGAATATAGTTTAATTTCAGTTAACATTTAAAGGCGAAATGTAAGACGCTTCGGGGAATGGACAATGCTATAAGACGGCAGACCGCCGTTTGTGCCGTGGAATGAAATGTGAAAATCCCAATATGCCGCGGAATCTATCACGATTTTATTGATTCGCACCCTACAAATGCACGCCAATAAAATTGTGATAATTTCGCGGGCGGATGATATCTGCCCTACACGATTGTGCTGATTTATAAGCCGTTCATAGCCGGTATTTACACCTACAAATCCCAATCTGTCACTGCACTTCCACTTTAAACCCCGCATTACAAAAACCAAAGCCCACCCAATGGACAACCATCGGGCAGGCTTTCTATTAAATAAATAACTCCGAGAAATCATATCTCCTGCGTGTTCTCGTCGTTTTCGCTCTGCTCCTGCGGCAAAGCGGGACCGAATCTGTCCGCCTTAGGCAGGCTCCATCTGAAGTGGGCGGCGAGCAGGCGGACAACGAACACTATTGCCGCGCCCGCGATGACCGCCGCGGTGCTGTTGAGGCGCCAGATGATAACGCAGGCGACCGCGCCGGCTATCGACGCGCAGGCGTAGATGTGCTTTACGAATATGTACGGCTTCTCCCCGGCGAGAACATCACGCAGCACTCCGCCGCCGACTCCGGTTATGACTCCGACGAATACTACAAGAAACGCGCCGCGTCCGGTCGAGACGCTGTAAGCGGTCTGTATACCGACGACTGTGAACACTCCGAGCCCGAGCGAGTCGAGAATCAGCAGGACGAAGTCGTGGACGTGCTGATTACTCGTGAGCAGTCTGCGGACTGCCGGCAGAAAAGTTATTATCGCCGTGACCGTCGCGACTATCGCATATACCGGGTGGCCGAATGTACCGGGCGGCGTTATGCCGAGAATAAGATCACGCGTGACTCCGCCGCCGATAGCCGTCACGACGCCCAAAATCATGACGCCGAAAATATCCATGTTTTTCTTCAGCCCCGTCATCGCGCCCGAAACGGAAAACGCAACAGTGCCGATAATTTCAAAAGCAAAAATGAGAATGTCCATAAACCCCTCCGAAAACAAAAAGAGTACACCATCAGAAAAATGGTGTACTCTGTCTTTTTACCTGAAAGATTCTCCGCTTCGCGGATTGCTTCGTCGGTGCAAATGCCTTTCCAGAGGACCGTCCCGGTTCGGTTCTTTTACCTGAGAGTTTCGCCCCTTCGGTGGCCGGAAATCCGGCTCTCTCCCAAACCCGTCAATCGGATACCCGATTATTTTATAGCGCATAGCGGCACTTGTCAAGGGGAAAAATAAAGGTTATTCCTCCATCTGCTTGCCGAGGAAAGAAGCCGCGACCTGAACGAGCTTTATCTCCGTCTGCGTCGGCACGGATGCCTCGTCCGCCGTGAGCAGAACCACCGCGCCGGATACATCGCCCGCGCCGATTATCGGAAACGCCGCCGCCGCGTCGCGCTCAACGCCCTCTATCGGATGAAACCGCTCGCCGCCCTCCTCGCAGATAAACGGACTGCGGTTCTCCATGATGTTTTCGAGCGCCTGCGTTATCCTGCGCTCGACCGTCTCTTTCTTCGGCACGCCCGCGCAGGAAATGACCCTGTCGCGGTCGGTTATCACGACCGGAAGCCCCGTGTTCTTGTGCAGAACCTCGGCGTACTGCGCCGTCAGCGATGACAGCTCGCCGACCTGCGAATATTTTTTGAAAATAACTTCGCCGTCCGCGTCTGTGTATATTTCGAGCGGGTCGCCCTCGCGGATGCGCATCGTGCGGCGAATTTCCTTGGGGATAACGACCCTGCCGAGATCGTCGATTCTTCTGACTATTCCTGTTGCTTTCATTATATTAACTCCCTTGCTTTTGTTGCGTACCTGTATTGTTTGCCGCTTGAGGGAGATTATGCGGATAAATGAAAAGTTGAAGTTGATTGAATTTCTCAATTGCACAGTCCGATATTTTGGACTTAGTCGAAAAAAGTTGAATTTTCGCATGAGATTTATTGATTTAAGCAAATGCATTTGCTATACTGAAATTGACTTCTGGAATTTATGTATCGTGAGGTGTTTTGTCATGTCTTTTGAAACATTTGAGGAACTCAGGGAAGCGAGAATGCGGCTTAAAAAGGCGCACGAAGAAAATAATTTTGAGGGATTCAATAAATTATTATACGAATTGTATCCGGACACAGCTCATTTTATATATGAATTGCTTCAGAATGCAGAGGATATGCATGCAACTGTGGCAAGATTTATACTGTCTGAAAATGCCATAGAATTTGAACACAACGGAACTAAAAGGTCATTTAATCTTGCGGATGTTGATGCGATTACAAATATCGGAAATAACGCAGAAAAGAGAAATGATGTAACTGCTATCGGAAAGTTTGGAATAGGTTTCAAAGCGGTTTTTGCGTATACTGATACACCGGAAATACACTCCGGAGACTATCATTTTAAAATTGAAGATGTGTATGTCCCCACTAAAGTTAAAAATATGAGGACTGTTGACCCGGACGGTATCGAATGGACAAAGTTCATTTTGCCCTTCAATAAAGCAAATAAGTCGGCATCTGAAGCATCTTCGGAAATAATGAAAGAACTTGAAAGTTTAAACGATACGGCAATTCTGTTTTTGAAGAACATCAAGACAGTGGAGTATCTTTTACCAAATGCGGATTACGGATATATAAAACTGGAAAGTAATAAAAATCCTTTAGTGACAATCAAAAACAAGAAGCCTCATTCGCAAGAAGAGATTTCACAGTGGCTCAGGTTTTTGCAAGCTGTTGAAATAAAAGATGAAAACGAAGCCATAAAGAAAATGAATATTGGCGTGGCATATTCACTGGCTTCGGACAAATCACAAAAAACAAAGTATCAAATAGTCCCACTGAAAGGGGGACATACGACTTTTATATATTTCCCGGCGGAAAAAGAATACTCTGGATTACGATTTAATATTAATGCCCCGTTTGCCTCTACAGTCGCACGAGACAGCATAATAGCATGCAGAGAAAATGAGATTCTTATTAAAAAAATAGCGGAGCTTGCAGCTGATTCTATAAAAGAGATAAAGACAATGGGGCTTCTCGATATGAACTTTTTAGCAGTTCTGCCAAACTCAAGGGATGATATTAGAGCACCATATTTGCCTATACGGGAGCGAATTTTTGAACTGTTTAATGAAGAGGAGCTTATTCCGACAAAAAGCGGCGGTTATGCAAACGCAGAAAGTGCGTTGATAGGGTCAAATGCAATTTCAAATCTTTTTGACGAAGAATCACTGGAAATATTGACAGGAAAGATCAAAAAGTGGATAAGAAATGCCTCACAGAAAAACGGCTTGGCCGATCAGTTTATAGAGAGTTTAAATATTGAACACTTTGAAACAAGGGATTTCTTTGACTTATTTAGGTCTGTTTATGAATCGAAAGAAGAGAACGATCTGTTTGAAATATATCTTGCCCATCAATCAGACAAAAAACTAAAAAGCTTTTATCTTGTATGTGAGGATTTATATAACAAAAGCTCATGGACTGACAGGAAAGATTATGACGGATATGAATCCAGAATGCGCGGATGCAAAATGATCCGTGATATGAACAATGAAATGCAATATCCCAGGAAGGTCTTTATATTTAATGGAGTATCGTCAAAAGAAGATGGACCGTTTGTAAAAGATTGTTTTATAGGAAAGAACAACAAAACGCGCACGCAGGAAGAAGAGAAAATTAAAAACTTTTTTGCTGAAGAACTTGGAGTGCGTGAGTACGACTTTGAAGCAAAAGCGGAAGCTGCGCTTAAGAGAATAAGGAACATAGAGAGCAGTGAGGCTGATTATTATACAGAAAAGTATTTTAAAGATTTGCTGACAGTTGCAAAAGGCGGAAGAGATATTGAGGGTATCAAAGATTATGAGCTTTTCTTTTGCAATAAAGAAGAGTTGTTCCCGCTCTTACCGGCAGATAAAATCTTTCTCGGTTCGTCATACGGCAATGAAACCGGAGACATAATGGCAGAACTGATGGATGATGTTTATTGCTTATGGGATGGCTATAAAGAAAAGTATTCAGAAAAAGAATTGCGTTGCGTCTTGAACTTTGCAAAATATTGTGGAGTGAAAAGAAATATAACGATTGAGGAACAATCTGCTTACGAGAATCCCCTCTATAGGGAAAAGTTATCATCAGAAAGCAGGTTTACCGGATATGGAAAAGATGAAGATTATACTATATGGAGACTGGAATATCTTCTGTCGTTAAAGGATTTGCGGATTAGCAAAATGATATGGGATATTCTGCTTGAAAAAGGCCATTCGTATATAAACTATGCAGAAGCAGTATATTCTCCGAATGGATCGGCGACACCTAAACACTGCGAATCGTCTCTCATATACTATCTCAAAAGGAATGACTGGGTTCCGGATATCAATGGAAGATTGTTTAAGCCCGGAGATATTGACATTGATAAGATAAACAAGAGCTTTAAATATGATGATAGAAATAAACTTTTAAAGGCGTTAGGCTTCGGAAGTGCACAGTCCCTTTGTGAAAATTTCCAAACAAAGGTAAATGAATTTAATGATATGATGTCTAAAAATGGTTATGATGAAGAATGGGAGCGGGTGACTTCAGATGAGAAAGAACTTTTGAAACAGTACCGAAAGAATAAAAAATCGGAAAAGAAATATTTGCAAACACAGTCATTGTCGCTTGAAAAAATGCTTGCGAAGCAAACACGAATCGAAAAAGACGGCAGTACCAAACTCACAGATGAAGCTTTTATTGTTCGCAGCACCAGCTCCACATTAAAAGATATTGAAAAAACTATACTGAACAATGAGAAAATGCCAGGGCGGATAGTAAAATATTTTAGGAAAATCGACACTTCATCTAAAGAGGAAAGAGCGGTTCTCATGAGATGGTATAACGGAAAATGTCAAATGTGTGGTGCAAGGATCATCAAATATGATAAGACCCCGTACTTTGAAGCCAAAAATATCATCAATACTCAAGATGTATCTTGGAAGCTTGACAAGTCAATTCCACTGGGATGGAATTCTGTTTGCCTGTGCCCCAATTGTGCTGTAAGATATAGTGTCTGCACGAAAGATATAACTACACTTTACAATCAAATAATGAGCAGAAAAGTATATGAAAATCAGGAAAGTCCGGTTCAACTGGCAATTCAGCTGGATGGAGGGGTACAATATATAAAATATGCACCTGATCATTTCCGAGTTTTGCAGGAAGTCTGCTTGTGGCTTGACAAGATGGATAAAGATAGTGAGATTGAGTCTTAATTTATTGTATCTTTATTTTACCAAGCTTCGACCCCGCACCAATATCGGAGCGGGGTCGATTTTTTCAAATATCATCTTCGCCGGCATACTGCCGCTCGATTTCTTTGAGCAGCTCTTCCTGTGCGCTACATTCTTCCTCGAGCTCGTTTATCCGGTCGTACAGCCTGTCTTTCTCTTCATCTATTTCTTTTATACGCTTTCTTGCCTGCTCTATCTGGACAAAATAATTTTCTTTGCCCAATATCGGCGGCTTGTCAAAGAGCGGCTCGCCGTAGCTTTCGTAGTTGAGCAGCCCGAGAAGATAGTCGATTTTAAGCTTTTCCGGCATCGCCTCTATCTCCGATTTCAGAAAAGAATATATTTTGTGGCTGAAGTGACCGCCGCGGTGCCTGAGATTTAAAAACAGCAGATTGTCGAGGACTTTAAATTTGCTGCAGTTGGCGGAATCCAGATGCGGGTTGCTAAAGTACAGCTTGTATATCTCGATGAATTTTTCGGCGTTACCCTCCTCGGCAAGGTGGGGCAGATACTGATCTATCGGCCAGCCCGGACTCGAGAACACCTGGCGTCCGACGACTGCCTGCGTGAACTCCGGGTGGCTGTCCAGATAATTATAGACGAAACTGCGATCCTCGCCGTGGTCGGTGTCCGTAAAGCTGGACAAGAACCAATCCGCGGGCAGTCCGCAGCGGTAGCCCTCGCAGGTGGCGCCTTCAAGCGACTTCGGAAAATTCTTTACCGCCCACGCAGTCGCGTCGAGCGCGAGCCTCTGGTTGCTCGAAAAGATTACAAACATGCTTTGAGAAAGATCGAGCATTTCTTCCACCGAAAAGCTCTCGGAAATCTCTTTGAAGTTGTCGCGTATGGCTCTGCCGACGCAGTAGACATTGCGCTGCGGGTCGTAGTACTGCTCTTCGATCGTCTTGCCGTCGCGGGGACTGAAGTCCGGCGCGGTTGTGTTTGAATCGAAGGTGAGCGAAAAACTCAGCGTGCGGTCGCCGTCATCGTTGTCTTCATCATCAGCAAAGTCGGCAAGGTCATCGAAGCTGAACTCGTCATTATCCCAATCATGATGATTATCTTCGTCAAAAGAGGGATAGGGGATGATGTTGCCGGTTTTCAAGTTTATCCCGACGCCGCCGCCTAACGGAGCACCCCAGATGAGGTCGTCGATCATCCTGTCCAAAAAGCTGTCGCCTTGCTTGTCGTTATCTTTGTATTTCATCAGAATACCTCCGAGCCAGAATGCTAATCAATATAATTGCCATGGTACATTCCGTACTTCTCCATGACTTTAGTTCTTTCTTCGATCGTTTCGGCTTTTTCGAATTCTCTCATGAAATCGCCGTATTCGCGCTCGAGCGTCTCGTCGCTGAAAGCTTCTTTGAGTTCTTCGTCCATTTCGTCGAGCACCTGCTCAATAGCCTCGCGAATTTCTTCATCGGTCGCGGGCTCGAGCTTTGATTCGTCAATTTCGTCATCATCAAAGTCGTTTGGGTCATATCCGGGTAATGACATCCTGCTTCACCTCGCAGTTTAATTAGTATAGTTATATATTAACATATTCCGCCGCGAACACAAGGTAATTTATCGGACAGTGAATTTTATCTCTTTTTTGCATTATTACACATTTTTTGCAATATATCCCCGACTTTTCTTGACGGGCACCGCCATAATATGATATCATTCTCAGTGAGTTAATACGCTGAAATTTTATAGGAGGTGTTTTTGTGGTCCCTGAAAATTTTAAGGAAAACGGCTTTATGATAGGACTCGGTCTTTTCATCGTCGTCTTCGTCATAGCGCAGTCGCTTTTCTTCCTTATCAAGGCATGGAAACAAGGCAAAAAACTCGGAATAACAACTGATACACTGAAGAACACCGTTGTGTCGAGCGCGCTGTTCACTATCGCGCCCGCCATCTCGATTCTCGCAACGGTCATCGTGCTCGCAAACTCGCTGGGCATCGTCCTGCCGTGGATCAGACTCTCGGTCATAGGCAACCTCGCCTACGAGAGCGTCGCCGCTGAGGCAGCGCTCGATACCTTCGGTCTGACTCTTTCGAGCCCCGTGACTGATCCCAAGGTCTTTGCGACCATAGCGTTCGTTATGACCATCGGCTGCATCCTGCCGCTCATTCTCATCATCTTCGTTATGAAGAAGGTGCAGAAGACCATGGGTAAGGTTGCCGACAAGAACTCGAAGCTTGCTGATACTCTTTCCGCAGCCGCGTTTATCGGCATCATCGCCGCGTTCGTCGCGCGTGCAATTGCCGGCGCAGGCAAGGCGGGCGACAACGCCCTATACGGCGCGGAGTTCGGCGACGGCGCAGGATTCATGTCTGTGTGCGTGCTCGTCTCGGCGATGATATTCATGAGCCTGCTCACGTTCCTGTGCAAGAAGTTCAAGATAAAGTGGCTTGAAGCATTCGCTCTGCCGATAAGCATGTTTGCCGCGATGGGCATCGCTATTGCTATAGCGAAGCTCTGCCCCGAGGGACTCGCTTATCTTGAGTGGAGAGGCTGATAAGGAGGGAAATGCAAATGAGTAAAAAGAACGCTAAGCCCTACAGCGAAAAAATACATATCTGGGGCAGAATTTCTTCGATAACCGCCATTGCAGCCCTCATGCTCGTGCCCATCGCGATAAGCGCGCACTACAATGCGTGGCCCGAGGCGGGCAAGCTCTTCAATGCAATGAAGGTCGTTATTCCGGTCTACTGGATCTCCGGCATTGCCGAAGTGTTCACCTATGCTCCCATGCTCGGCGCAGGCGGAACATATCTGAGCTTCGTCACCGGCAACATCACGAACCTCAAGCTGCCCTGCGGACTCAACGCCATGGAGAATGCGGGCGTGCGCGCAAACTCCGAAGAGGGTGAAGTCATCTCGACTATCGCTATCGCGTCCTCGGCTATCACGACTACTGTAATCCTCGCAGTCGGCGTGCTCGCGTTCCGTCCGGTGCTCCCCGCGCTGACCACCAACCCCAACATCGCCCCCGCCTTCAAGCAGGTGCTGCCCGCGCTCTTCGGCGCGCTCGCCGCGACCTACTTCTCGAAGCACTGGAAGATTTCCATCTTCCCGATAATGGTCGGCGTTATCACTCTTATCTTCGCCTCGACCATGGGAGTCGGAACGCTTATCTTCGTCACCATTATAGCATCGCTCCTCGGCGCGTTTGCAATGTATAAGTTCGGCTGGCTCGACAGCAAGGAAGAGCGAAAAGCCAAGAAAGCCGCAAAGGCAAAGAAATAAAATAACCCCGGTATTTCCGGTATTTGACAGCTCCGCTTTTAGCGGGGCTGTTTTTCGCTTCGCTCAAAGTGAAAAGTAAAATGTAATAAGGTTGAAATGATTCAACTATCATGTTATAATCAACATAAATAAAAGCAGAATCTCAGAAAAGTTGAGAACTTTGCTAAGAGGGTGGAATACAATGACCGTTTTACAGCTTAAAGAAATTCTTTCGGCGGAGCTGCTCTGCGGCGGCGATCATCTGGACAGAGAGGTGCAGACCGCCTGCGGCAGCGACATGATGAGCGACGTGCTCGCATTTGTCAAAGAACAGGCAGTTTTGCTCACCGGGCTCGTCAATCCCCAGGTCGTGCGGACTGCCGAGATGATGGATATGAAGGTCATCGTGTTCGTGCGCGGCAAGGTGCCGGGCGATGCGATACTCGACCTTGCGCGTGAGCTGGATATCGTCGTGCTCAAAACCGAGCTTGAGATGTTCACCTCCTGCGGAAAGCTCTATCAGGCAGGCCTGAGAGGGGGCAGGGCTGTCAATGGATAACATGAAGCTCCATTTTGACGTTGACGGGGAGGATTTTACCCGCGCGGGCGAGGCGTCGGGCGAGACCAAGCGCGTGCTCAAGGGCCTCGGCTTTGACGCCAACGTGATAAGAAATGTCTCGATAGCCATGTATGAGGGCGAAATAAATATGGTCATCCATGCGGGCGGCGGCGAGATAGATGTCGAGATATCGCCCGAGTGCATATCCATGGTGCTCGCCGATCACGGACCCGGCATAGAAAATGTCGAGCTCGCCATGCAGGAGGGGTATTCGACCGCGCCCGATAAGGTGCGCGCCCTCGGCTTCGGCGCGGGCATGGGTCTGCCCAATATAAAGAAGTATACGGACGAGATGAAGATAGACACCGAAAAGGATGTCGGAACAACGATAAGCCTCAAAGTATATACCGCTCACTGACTGAGCGCCCGCGTCTGCGGGAGCCGGGAGGACTTTTTACATGAACACGTATTTCCATTCGGTGCGGCTCGATGAAGAGAAGTGCATGGGCTGCACCAACTGCATAAAGCGATGTCCCACGCAGGCTATACGCGTGCGCAACGGCAAGGCGCATATTATCTCGGAACGCTGCATCGACTGCGGCGAGTGCATCCGCGTCTGCCCGCACCATGCAAAATATTCCCACCGCGACTCGATGAACAGGATAATCGAGTTCAAATACAGAGTCGCCCTGCCCGCGCCGTCGCTCTACGGGCAGTTCAACAATCTTGATGATATCGGATATGTCATAACCGCGCTCAAAATGCTCGGCTTTGACGAGGTGTTCGAGGTCGCGAGAGGCGCCGAGCTCGTCAGCGATGCGACGCGAAAATACATCGCCGAGCACGATATACCTCGGCCGGTAATATCCTCGGCGTGCCCTGCGGTCTGCCGGCTGATAAGGGTCTGCTTCCCGCACCTTGTCCCGCATGTCTTGCCGCTCAATTCTCCCATGGAGACTGCGGCTCTGATAGCGCGCAGCGAGGCGCAGGCAAAGACGGGACTCGACTCTTCGGATATCGGAATATTTTTTATCACGCCGTGCCCCGCGAAGATAACCGCCGTCAAGCAGCCCATCTGCCTGCCGGAGTCGAATGTCGACGCCGTGATAGCGATGAAGGATATATATCCCGTGCTCCTGAAGCAGATGAACCACCTCGGCGCGCCTGAGGACGCCTGCAAGTCGGGGCTCATGGGAGTCAGCTGGGCGTCGAGTGGCGGCGAGTCGGCGGCTTTGCTCAAGGATAAATATCTCGCCGCAGATGGCATTGAAAATGTCATAAAAGTGCTCGAAGAGATAGAGGATGAAAAGCTTGACAGGCTCGATTTTGTCGAGCTCAACGCCTGCTCGGGCGGCTGCGTCGGCGGCTCGCTGACTGCGGAAAACCCGTATGTCGCAAAGGCGCGGATCCAGCAGCTCAGAAGATATCTGCCCGTTGCGGCGAATCATCTGGCGGGCGACGAAGTGCCCGAGACTATGAGCTGGCAGCGGCCGCTCGAGGGCTCGTCGGTTCTCAAGCTCGCCGACAATGTCTCCGACGCTATGGCGATGATGTCGAAGATGACCGAGATAATCGCACGCCTGCCGGGGCTCGACTGCGGCACCTGCGGCGCGCCCACCTGCCGCGCCCTCGCGGAGGATATAGTCAGGGGCAGCGCGACGCTCCACGACTGCGTTTTCGCCATGCGCGACGAGCTCGCGGGCACTGATATGCAGGAGTATATTCCCGCGCCGTTCAGAAGCACGGGCAAAAAGGAGGAGACGAAGTGACCGTAGGGGATATAAAAGAAAAGCTGGGGCTCAAAGCTCTTTGCGAAAACGAAGACTCGCTCTCGCGCGAGGTCACAGGCGGCTACTGCGGCGACCTTCTGAGCTGGGTCATGTCCCGCGCAAAGGCGGGGGACGCCTGGATGACCGTCATGGGCAACGTCAACTCCATCGGCGTGGCGGCGCTCGCGGACATAGCCTGCATTATTTTAACGGAGTCCGCGCCCCTCGATGAGGACGCGCGCGTCCGTGCGGAGCAAAACGGCGTCGCAGTATATCAGACCGCCAAAAACGCCTATGAAACAGCCGTCAGCCTGTCGGGGCTTATATAAACTAAACCTGCTTCACCCGTCGGTGCGGCACCTTGAGAGGAGAAAAGCTATGGGTAATGAATTCGAAAAAGCGGTAAAAAGATTTTCCGAGGCAAAGGATGTTTTGGAGAAATTCGAGAAATCGGAGGAGGCCGTGGCATTTATGCAGAACGAGACGGGATTGCCCGCCGACGAATGCATGAGGGCTTATGAGTTGATTATGAATACCGATACCGACTGAAAATAGTAGGCTCAAACCTATTGACGAATAAATCCAAAAGTATTATAATCATTTTAAATGAGCATATCTCAAAGGCTATGACGGAGACAGTAGCCTTGCGCAAAGAGACAAAGTGAGCCGGCGGCAGTGGAAAGCCGGTACTCGGCGCAGGAGCGAATATCACTCCCGAGCAGCGGGACGAAAGGCGAAAACCGAGTAGATTCCGACGGCGCGTCCCACCGTTACCGGGCGGCATTTAATTGAATGTAGTGGGTGGTTGCAAAGCCGGGTCTTTGTCCTGTTATGGACAGGGACCTTTTTTGTTATCAGCCGCGATTCCCTGAAAGGATGGATAGCTACTATGTACGACAAGGTATCGACGAATTTCGAGTTCGTCAACCGCGAGAAGAAGGTGCTCGATTTCTGGAACGAGAACCACATCTTCGAGAAGAGCATCGACTCGCGCAAAAATGCGGAGACTTTCACTTTCTATGACGGCCCGCCGACGGCAAACGGCAAGCCGCATATCGGCCACGTGCTGACGAGAGTTATAAAGGATATGATCCCGCGCTACAAGACCATGAAGGGCTATATGGTGCCCCGAAAGGCGGGCTGGGATACCCACGGTCTGCCCGTTGAGATCGAGGTCGAGAAGCTGCTCGGCATCGAGGGCAAACAGGGGATAGAGGAATACGGTCTTGAGCCCTTTATCAAGAAGTGCAAGGAGAGCGTATGGAAATACAAGGGTATGTGGGAGGATTTCTCCGGCAAGGTCGGCTTCTGGGCCGATATGAAGCACCCCTACGTCACCTATGACAACACCTTTATCGAGTCCGAGTGGTGGGCGCTCAAGCAGATTTGGGACAAGGGTCTGCTCTATAAGGGCTTCAAGATAGTGCCCTACTGCCCGCGCTGCGGCACCCCGCTCTCATCTCAGGAGGTCGCTCAGGGCTATAAGGATGTCAAGGAGCGCTCGGCGGTAGTCAAGTTCAAGGCTAAGGGCGAGGACGCATATTTCCTCGCATGGACGACAACTCCGTGGACTCTGCCCTCAAACGTCGCGCTCTGCGTCAACCCCGCAGAGGACTATGTTAAAATCAAGGTTGAGGACGGCACCGTATACTATATGGCGCAGGCCCTCGTTGAGAAGTTCTTCCCCGAGGGAGTCGAGACTCTCGCTACCTTTAAGGGCAAGGAGCTCGAATACAGAGAGTATGAGCCGCTGTTCGAGTGCACAAAGTCGAATGACGGCAAAAAGGGCTGGTACGTCACCTGCGACGGTTATGTCACTCTGACGGACGGCACCGGTATAGTCCATATCGCACCGGCATTCGGTGAGGACGACGCAAACGTCGGCAAGAACTACGATCTTCCGTTCGTTCAGCTCGTCGACGCCGCCGGCTGCATGGACAAGAGCACCCCGTGGGCTGGCAAGTTCTGCAAGGACGCGGACAAGGATGTGCTCGTTGACCTCGACAAGCGCGGACTTCTCTTCTCCGCCCCCGTGTTTGAGCACAGCTACCCCCACTGCTGGCGCTGCGACACGCCCCTCATCTACTACGCAAGGGACTCGTGGTTCATTAAGATGACCGCGGTCAGAGACGACCTTGTGCGAAACAACAATACCGTCAACTGGATCCCCGAGAGCATCGGCAAGGGACGCTTCGGCGACTGGATAGAGAACGTCCAGGATTGGAGCATCAGCCGTAACCGCTACTGGGGAACTCCGCTCAACGTCTGGGAATGCGAGTGCGGTCACAGACATTCGATAGGCTCTATCGAAGAGCTCAAGAGCATGTCCTCAAACTGCCCGGACGATATTGAGCTGCACCGCCCCTATATCGACGCTGTTACAATAAAGTGCCCGAAGTGCGGCGGCGAGATGCACCGCGTGCCCGAAGTTATCGACTGCTGGTTCGACTCCGGCTCGATGCCCTTCGCACAGCACCACTATCCGTTTGAAAATCACGACCTGTTCAAGCAGCAGTTCCCGGCGCAGTTTATTTCCGAGGCTGTCGATCAGACGAGAGGCTGGTTCTATTCGCTGCTCGCCATTTCGACCCTGCTGTTCAACAGAGCGCCCTATGAAAATGTTCTCGTTCTTGGTCACGTTCAGGATGAGAACGGACAGAAGATGTCGAAGTCCAAGGGCAACGCCGTTGACCCGTTCGACGCGCTCAACGCCTACGGCGCAGACGCAGTCCGCTGGTATTTCTACACCAACTCCGCTCCCTGGCTGCCCAACCGCTTCCACGGCAAGGCTGTTATCGAGGGTCAGCGCAAGTTCATGGGCACACTCTGGAACATCTACGCTTTCTTCGTGCTCTATGCAAATATAGACGAGTTCGACGCCACGAAGCATGAGCTTCGCAAGGCTGAGGAGCTGCCCACCATGGACAGATGGCTGCTCTCGAGACTCAATACGCTTATCACCACCGTTGACAATTACCTTGCGGATTACTGCATCCCCGAGGCGGCGCGTGCGCTGCAGAACTTCGTCGACGAGATGAGCAACTGGTATGTCCGCCGCTGCCGTGAGCGCTTCTGGGCGCAGGGCATGAGCCAAGACAAGATAGATGCCTATATGACTCTCTACACCGCGCTCGTCACCGTCTCGAAGCTTGCCGCTCCGATGATTCCGTTCATGACCGAGGATATCTACCGCAACCTCGTTTGCAGCGTTGACAAGTCCGCTCCCGAGAGCGTCCACCTGTGCGATTATCCCATCGCGGATGCCGCATATATCGACAAGGCGCTTGAGGAGAGAATGAACGAGGCGCTTAATATAGTCGTGCTCGGCCGTGCCGCAAGAAACGGCGCGAATATCAAGAACCGCCAGCCTCTGGGCAAGATGTTTGTCCGCGCGGACGAGGCTCTCAGCGGCGAATATGCGGAGATAATCAGAGACGAGCTCAATGTCAAGGAACTCGAATTCGTTGACGGCGAGGCGGATTTCGTCAGCTACAGCTTCAAGCCGCAGCTCAAGACCGTCGGCCCGAAATACGGCAGATTCCTCGGAAAGATTAAGGAGCACCTCTCCTCCCTCGACGGCTCCGCCGCAAAGAAGGAGCTTGACGAGAACGGCGCGCTGAAGTTCAGCGTCGACGGCAACGAGATAGAGCTCGGCGTTGACGACCTGCTCATAGACTCCGTCCAGAAAGAGGGCAGCTTCGCAGTCTCCGACTACGGCATCACCGTCGCTATCGACACGAACCTCACCCCCGAGCTTATCGAGGAGGGCTTCGTCAGAGAGATAATCTCGAAGATTCAGACGATGCGCAAAGAGGCAGACTTCGATGTTATGGACAAGATCGTTCTCTACACCGGCGAGAATGAAAAGCTCAACGGTATCATCAAGAAGAACGCCGAGTCCATAAAGCATGATGTCCTCGCGGATGAGATAGTCTATTCCCTCGGCGGCGATAGCTCCAAGGAGTGGAACATCAACGGCGAGAAGATGACTCTCGGCGTCAGCAAGAAATAAAAGCAGATTTTTCCGCCGCGTCTTTAATCGGATGCGGCGGATTTTCTTATTTCCGACTCAAAACAAGCCCAATATTTTAAAGAAACAAAATAAGCAAAACTGTTGCAATAATGTTACATTTCAACTTATTGTTGAATCGTGTCGGATGTTGTATACTCATTTCGGATGAATTTTTCCCGCGTCTGATGAGCGGATACAACGAGGAGGATATCATTTTGTCAACAGCATATTTTTATGCCGCGCTCGCGGCAGGCATCGCGGCGGTCGTCGTTTTCCTTGTCCTGCGCGTGAAGTGCGGCGGACTCAAGGGGCTCTATTCAAAGGCGATAGCGAGCTTCTTCTTCCTGCTTACGGCGCTCTCCGCGGCGGCGGTCAACCCGGGTCACGAGGTGTATGCCGGGCTCATCGTGTTCGGTCTTGTGCTCGGTCTTTCGGGTGACATATGGCTTGATCTGAAATGGATATATGAAAAGGATATGGAGAAGTTCCTCAACGCCGGATTCATAGCGTTCATGATAGGCCATGTGTTCTACATAGGCGCTATTTATAAATTCGCCGGCAACTGGAGCGTGCTCACGGCTGTCCTGCCGGTCATAGTCTCGGTCGTTGTCGCCATAGGCAATGTTATCGTCAGCGAAAAGCTGCTCAAGCTCAAGTTCGGCAAGTTCAGAACAATAGTCGGCGTCTATACCTTCTTCCTGTTCATGACCTTTGCCGTCAGCGCGGTCGCGATGCTCAACAATTCCTTTGCAAAGCAGTGGATTCTCATGTCGGCGGGCGGGCTTCTGTTCGCGTTCTCCGACGCCGTGCTCTCGACCATGTATTTCAAAGAGGGCGGAAACACGAAGGCGAATATAATCATAAACCATGTTTCTTACTATGCGGCGCAGTTTGTAATAGCGTCGTCGGTACTTTTTATAAAATAATCCGAAAAACCGCTTGACAAAATCCTTTGTGGCTGTTAAAATAGTGCGTACAACAAAGCAGAGTGACGCATTGTGCCGCAGCTCTCACCTCCGGGGTTTTGTCCGCGCGGGTCAATAAGAACGGATTTTTATTTCTGTTGATTATTGAGCGAGGGCATCTCTGTGCCCTCGCTTTGATTTTTCCGGTAGAACCGGTCAGAGCATATGGAGGTGCTGGTTATAGGTATCAAAGAAATGCAGATCAATGAAGAGATCACGGACAAAGAGGTCAGGCTCATAAGCAATGACGGTGAACAGTTAGGTATCGTTTCCGCCGCTCAGGCTCAGAAGCTTGCCGCAGAGAAAAATCTCGACCTTGTCAAGATAGCTCCGCAGGCAAAGCCGCCCGTCTGTAAGATCATGGACTACGGCAAATATCGTTTTGAGCAGTCCAAGAGGGAGAAGGAAGCGAAGAAGAATCAGCGTGTGATCGAGATAAAGGAGATCCGCCTTTCGCCCAACATTGACGTACATGATTTTGATACGAAAGTCGGTCACGCCAGAAAGTTCCTGTCGGCAGGCAACAAGACCAAGGTCTCGATCCGCTTCCGCGGACGCGAGATGACCCACACCGATCTCGGACTGACCATAATGGCTCAGTTTGCGGAGAAGTGCGCGGATATCGCCTCGGTCGAGAAGCCGGCAAAGCTTGAGGGACGCCAGATGCTCATGTTCCTCGCTCCCAAGAGCGCAAAGTGATTATCCCGGTAAAATACCGGTCAAAAAGTTGAAGGAGGAAAAGAACTCATGCCCAAGATCAAAACTCACAGCGGTGCTAAAAAGCGCTTCAAGCTGTCAAAAAACGGTAAGCCGATACGTGCACACGCAAACAAGTCTCACATCCTTACCAAGAAGAGCACAAAGCGTAAGAGAAATCTTCGCAAGACCTCTGTTGCAGACACCACCAACGTCAAGCAGATCAAGAAGCTTATCCCTTACAAATAAGAGACAGCCAACCACTCATTAATTATTCGGAGGTAGAAAACCATGGCACGTATCAAAGGTGCAACAATGACTCGCAAGAGAAGAAATAAAGTTCTGAAGCTTGCCAAGGGCTACTATGGCTCAAAGCACAGCCTTTTCAAGACCGCCAAGCAGGCTGTCATGAAGAGCGGCCAGTACGCTTACATCGGCCGCAAGCAGAAGAAGCGTGACTTCCGCAGCCTGTGGATCACCAGAATCTCCGCTGCCGCGAAGCTCAACGGCATGAACTATTCCACGTTCATCAACGGTCTGAAGAAGGCCGGCATCGATCTCAACCGCAAGATGCTCTCCGAGATCGCCATCAGCGATCCCGCCGCTTTCACCGCTCTGACCGAGCAGGCCAAGGCTGCCCTCAAGTAAGTGATCGGAGATTTTCGGGTAGAGACTCAATCTGAAAGTTAAGGGGCTGCTGATGCAGTCCCTTATTTCATATCGGAGGAAAAAAGATGGATTTCGAAAAGATCTCGTCGCGTTCCAACGAAAAAGTGAAGCTTTTCCGGCATTTGTCGCAGAGTGCCTCGTTCCGCAGGGAAACGGGGCTGTTTGCGCTTGAGGGCGCACGCCTGTGCTCGGATGTCGCAAAGACCGGGATAGAAATAAAGACCGCGTTCTTCACAAAAGAAGCGCTCGAAAAGTATCCGGACTATATCTCTGCCGTTGCTGAAAAAGCGGAGCAGGCGTTCGAGATACCGCATGAGCTCGCCGGAACTCTCTCCGATACCCGCGAGGCGCAGGGTGTTTTTTGCATCTGCGTCAAGCGAAAAGAGGCGGAATTGGAGACGATTGACCCCAAGGGAACATATATAGCGCTCGACAATATGCAGGATCCGTCGAATCTCGGCGCGGTGCTCAGAACCGCGGAGGCGTTCGGCATGAGCGGCGTCATAGTCGGCGGCGGATGCGATATATATAACCCGAAAGCGCTTCGCGCCGCGATGGGCTCTTCGATGCGAATTTCTGTTTTGACAACAGGAAATTTGCCCTCTCTCTTGATTTTTGCCGCCAAAAAGGGTATGCTTACCTTAGCTTCCACGCCGTCTGACGGGGCAAAGAAGATAACCGATATGAGTTTTTCGGGCTCCGTTATCTGCGTTGTCGGCAACGAGGGCAGCGGAATATCGCCCGAGGTCATGTCCGCCTGCACTCTGCCCGTGACTATTCCGATGCGCGGGCGCGCCGAGTCGCTGAACGCCGCGGCGGCAGCCGCAGTGCTTATGTGGGAGCTGACAAAATAACACACGGAGGCTTCAATGGACAAGAAAGCCTATTGGCTCTGGCTCCGGGAAGCTCTTGGCGCAGGAGCTGTCACAGATGAGATTACCGCTGTGTTTCCATCCCCCGAGGAGATGTACTCAAGGGGCGAGATAGAATGGCGATTGAGCGGTGTACTCACCAACAGACAGATAGAAAAACTCAAACAATGCTCTCCCGAAAAGGCGCAGGGCATTGTTGATGTTTGTTATAATAACGGCTGGACTGTCCTCACTCCGGACGACGAGGACTATCCGCCGAAGCTCAGAAGTCTGCGCAACATGCCGCTGGCGCTCTTCGTCAGGGGCGACATAAAACGCGTGACACAGCGCGTGTGCATTGCCGTTGTCGGTACGAGAAAAGCCTCGTTCCAGGGCAGCTACCTCGCGCACCGCTATGCCGCGGCGCTCGCATATTCCGGCATCTGCGTCGTCTCCGGCGCGGCGATGGGCATAGACAGCTGCGCGCACAACGGCGCGCTCGACTCCGGCGGAGTCACGGCGGCGGTGCTCGGCTGCGGCTTCGGATACAAATATCTTATGGAAAACGAGTATCTGCGCGACTGCGTAGCTCAGAGCGGCGCGCTGATAACGGAGTTCCCGCCCGGATTCCCGTCCTCGGCGAGAACATTCCCGATAAGAAACAGAATAATCTCTGGACTCTGCGACGCTACAATAGTCATCGAGGCGGGAGTTAAGAGCGGCTCGCTCATCACCGCAAACTGCGCCATAGAACAGGGACGAGATGTGTTTGCGCCGCCCGGCGATGTGTTCAACTCATCTTACGCCGGGGCGAATCGGCTGATAAGAGACGGCGCAAGACCGCTTTTGTCAATTTACGATCTGATAACCGAATACTCCGTGCGCTATCCCGACAAGATAAAGCCGGAGGATATGGCGAAGGCGCTCGAATATCTGAGCGGCAAGCGCGAGCTGACGCAGGAGCAGGCAAAGGAAGAGCCGAAGACCGTCGAGCGTCCGCACGAATCGGTCAAAAAGTTCGAGCCCGAGCCGAAGCCTGAGGAGTTCAGGGTCAAAAAGCTCGTGTCGATACCCGTCGGACTCTCTGAAAAGGCGAAGAAAATATACGAATCAATGGGAGAAGAACCTCTGTTTGCAGACGAGATAGCGGCAAAGACCGGATTTGCGCCGTGGGAGGTTGTCAGCTCGATGACCGAGCTGGAGCTTGAAGATCTCGTGTGTCTGTGCGCAGGGAAACGATACAAAAAAATTTGAACAGGGGAGCAAACGAAATGTCCACTTTAGTTATAGTCGAGTCGCCCGCAAAGGCGAAGACAATTAAAAAATATCTCGGACCCGGCTATGAGGTAGTCGCCTCGATGGGTCATGTCCGCGACCTGCCCGCGGCGAAGCTGAGCGTCGATGTCAAGCATGACTTCGCGCCGAAATACGCCGTTATAAAAGGAAAAGAGAAGCTCGTCAGCGAGCTGAAAAAAGATGTTGAAAAAAGCGATAAAGTTATCCTCGCAACCGACCCTGATCGCGAGGGAGAAGCGATATCGTGGCACCTTTCGACCCTGCTCGACCTCAATCTCGAGGACAAGAACAGAGTCACCTTCAACGAGATAACCAAAACCGGAATCAAGAACGGCATGGAACATCCGCGCGCCGTCGATATGAATCTCGTCAACGCACAGCAGGCGAGAAGAATACTTGACAGACTCGTCGGCTATCGCTTGAGCCCGTTTATTTCGCAGAAGATACGCCGCGGACTTTCCGCCGGCCGCGTTCAGAGCGTCGCGGTGCGCATGATAGTTGACCGCGAGGAGGAGATCCGTGCGTTCAAGCCCGAGGAATATTGGACGATAGACGCAAAGTTCACCGCCCCGTCCCGCAAGGTGTTTTCCGCATCGCTCTACGGCGACGAAAACGGCAAGATAAAAATAGAGAACAAAGAGCAGTCGGACGCTATCCTCAGCCGTCTCGACGGCGCTTCGTATACCGTCAAAACCCTCAAAAAGGGCACGAGGAAGAAGAACCCCGCGCCGCCCTTTACCACCTCCACCCTCCAGCAGGAGGCTTCGAGGAAGCTCGGATTCCAGACTCAGAAGACCATGCGCACTGCGCAGGAGCTCTATGAGGGCGTCGATGTTCAGGGCATCGGCACGACCGGTCTTATAACCTACATGAGAACCGACTCGCTGAGAATCTCCGAGGAGGCGCGCGCCCAGGCTGCCGCCGCTATAGAAGATATCTTCGGCAAGGAGTATCTGCCCGACAAGCCGCGTTATTACAAGACCGGAGCCAACGCGCAGGACGGCCATGAGTCTATCCGCCCCGCGACCCCGTCGATAACCCCCGAGCGCGTCAAGGATTCGCTGACTTCAGATCAGTATAAGCTCTATAATCTTATCTGGAAGCGCTTCATGGCGAGCCTCATGGCGAGCTGCGTCCAGGATACGGTGAAGCTTGAAATAGCCGGAGCAAACGAAAAGGACGCCGCCGAGGGCAAATATTGCCTGTTCACCGCCGCCGGTTATTCCGTGCGCTTCGACGGCTTTACAAAAGTATATGAGATAAGCGACGACGAGAGCAAGGGCTCGCTCCTGCCCGAGATAAAGGTCGGGGACACCGCGAAGCTCAAGGAGCTCATCCCCTCGCAGCACTTCACCTCGCCTCCGCCGCGCTTCACCGAAGCGTCGCTCGTCAAGGAGTTCGAGGAAAAGGGTATCGGCAGACCGAGTACCTATTCAACAATAATCACTACAATAGTCAAGAGAAACTATGTCAAGCGCGAGTCGAAGCAGTTCGTGCCCACCGAGCTCGGCGAGGCGACAACGAAGCTGCTCAAAGAGAAGTTCCCGCGCATAGTCAACGTCAAGTTCACCGCGCAGATGGAGGATATGCTCGACCGCGTCGATTCCGGCGATATCGACTATGTCTCCGTCCTCGACGATTTCTACGGCGAGTTCGAGAAGTCGCTCGACAAGGCGAAAGCCGAGATGAAGGATGTCAAAATTCAGCTCGAAGAGGATATAACGGATATCCCCTGCGAGAAGTGCGGCAGAATGATGGTCATAAAGACCGGACGCTACGGCAGATTCCTTGCCTGCCCCGGCTATCCCGAGTGCAAGAACGCGAAGCCGCTCGTGCTCGAAACGAACGCAAAGTGCCCCAAGTGCGGCGCAAAGGTCATCGAGAGAAAGACGAAGAGGGGCTATACTTTCTACGGCTGCTCGAATTGGCCGGGCTGCGACTTCATGACCTGGGATAAGCCGACGGATGAGATATGCCCGCAGTGCGGCAAGTCCCTGTTCAAGAAGAAGGGCGGCGTTGTCGAATGCCTCAACGAGGGCTGCGGATATACGAAAAAGAGCGCAAGAAAAGGTAAAAAAACCGATGAATAAAGTTACCGTTATAGGAGCGGGCTTCGCGGGCGTTGAAGCCGCAAGACAGCTGTCGCGCGCGGGGATAAGAGTTACCCTGTGCGAGATGAAGCCGCAAAAATTCTCGCCCGCCCATTCGAGCCCGAACTTCGCCGAGCTCGTCTGCTCGAACTCCTTCAAGGCTCTGCGCACCGCGAGCGCTGCGGGCGAACTCAAAGCCGAGATGGAGATGCTCGGCTCGCTCTGCGTGAGCTGCGCCAAGGCGACTGCCGTCCCCGCGGGCGGTGCTTTAGCCGTTGACAGGGACGATTTCTCCGCCCTTGTCACAAAGACAGTCGAAGAAGATCCGCTTATAGATATAGTCCGCGGCGAGGTGACGGAGATACCCGCAGACGGCGTTGTGATTATCGCCGCAGGTCCGCTCGCGTCCGACGCGCTGTCTGGGGAGATAGAGAAGATATGTCCCGGGCATCTGAGCTTCTACGATGCCGCCGCGCCGATAGTTTCGGCTCAGAGCCTCGATATGTCCTGCGCGTTCAAGCAGTCGCGCTACGACAGGGGCGGCGAGGATGACTATATAAACTGCCCGATGAACAAAGAGGAGTATGAGGCGTTTTATGAAGCCCTTGTCGGCGCGGAGAGCGCCGAAACCCACTCGTTCGACAAGCGCAAGGGAGTCTACGAGGGCTGTATGCCGATAGAAGTCATGGCTCTGCGCGGTCAGGATACTATCCGCTTCGGCCCGATGAAACCCGTCGGTCTGCGCGATCCGCGCACGGGACACAGACCGTGGGCGGTGCTCCAGCTCAGAAAAGAGAACTCGGCGGGTACTATGTACAATCTCGTCGGCTTCCAGACGAATCTGAAATTCGGCGAGCAGAAGCGCGTTTTCTCTATGATACCCGCGCTCAAAAATGCGGAGTTCGTGCGCTACGGCGTCATGCACCGCAACACTTTTATAAATTCACCCAGGCTCCTCAGAGCGGATTTCTCGCTCAGGAGCGACAGACGAATATTCTTCGCGGGTCAGATAACCGGCGTGGAGGGCTATATGGAGTCCGCCGCCTCGGGAATACTCGCCGGCATCAACGCCGCGCGGTATATAAACGGAAAAGACCCGTTAGTCATGCCCGGGGACACTGTCATGGGTGCGCTCGCACGCTATATCAGCGACGAGAGCGTGACGGATTTTCAGCCCATGGGCGCAAACTTCGGAATACTTCCGCCCCTCGACGAGCGTATCCGCTCGAAGCAGGAGCGTTATGAGAAGATCTCGCAGCGGGGACTCGAGTCTGCGGGAAAATATATCGAAGGAGAGAATGAAAAATGAAGATTATAGTTGATGCTTTCGGCGGCGACAATGCACCTCTTGAGGTTATCAAGGGCAGCCGCAATGCAAAGGACGATCTCGGCGTGGATATAGCGCTCGTCGGCGATAAGGAAAAGATATTCTCCTGCGCCGCGCAGAACAAGATATCGCTCACGGGCATTGATATTATAGACGCCCCGGATGTTATCGCCATGACCGATCAGCCCGGCGAGATACTCAAGAGCAAGAAAAACTGCTCCATGGCGGTCGGACTTCAGGCTCTTGCGGACGGCAAGGGCGACGCATTCGTCAGTGCCGGGTCAACCGGCGCGCTCGTCATGGGTGCAACTTTTATCGTCAAGCGCATCAAGGGCGTAAAACGCCCGGCGATAGGCAGCGTCCTGCCCTCTAATGACAAGCCGTTTCTTCTGCTCGACTGCGGCGCGAACGCAGACTGCACCGCGGAGCATTTAAAGCAGTTCGCCCAGATGGGCGCGATATATTCGGAGAAGTTCGTAAAAGTTCAGTCTCCGCGCGTGGCTCTTGCGAATATCGGCACCGAGGACAGCAAGGGCGACCGCCTGCGCCATGAGGCGTTCGATCTGCTCAAAGAGACGAAAGGCGTCAACTTCATCGGCAACGTCGAGACTCGCGACGTGCCCTACGGCTGCTGCGACGTGCTCGTTGCGGACGGCTTCACGGGCAATATTATCCTGAAGCTCTACGAGGGTGTCGCGGGCGCGATGATGGCGAATATCAAGAGCATCTTCAAGAAGAGCTCGATAACCATGCTCGCCGCCATGATGGTCAAGGGTGGACTGCTCGCGCTCAAGGTGAGAATGGATTATTCCGAGTTCGGCGGCGCGCCGCTGCTCGGAGTCAACGGCGTTGTTATCAAGGCGCACGGCTCGTCCGACGCGAAGGCTATCCGCAACGCCATAAGGCAGGCAAAGACCTGCGCAGAAAAAAATATAGTCGGCACCATTGCACAGAGCGTCAAGGAAGCTGCCGACGCGGAGTAAGAAAATGGACAACAGAGAACTCGAAAAGAAAATAGGCTACAATTTCAAGAATAAAAAGCTGCTCACCGAGGCGCTGACCCACTCGTCATACGCCAACGAGCGGCAGGACGGCACGCGCTGCAACGAGCGCCTGGAGTTTCTGGGCGACTCGGTGCTCGGCTTTATCTCCGCCGAGCATTTCTTCCATCACTTCAAGCACCTGCCCGAGGGCGAGCTGACGAAGAGACGCGCTTATTTCGTCTGCGAGAAGTCACTCAGCGAATTTGCGCGCACTCTCGGCATCGGCGACTATCTGCTCTTCGGCAAGGGTGAGGTGCTCACCGGCGGCAAGGATCGCCCGTCTATCCTCGCCGATGCGTTTGAGGCTGTGCTCGCCGCTATCTATCTCGACGGCGGCATAGAGCCGGCGAAGAAGTTCGTTTTCCGTTTTATCGATAAGGCGGACGAGGAGAAGCCGGTCGTCACGGACTACAAGACCACCTTGCAGGAGATAGTCCAGCGCAATCCCGAAGAGGCGGTCGAATATGTCCTCGTCGGCGAGAGCGGCCCCGATCACAATAAGACCTTCAGCGTCGAAGTCCATCTCAACAGCAATGTTATCGGCCACGGCTCGGGCAGAAGCAAGAAGATAGCCGAGCAGGCGGCGGCAAAAGAGGCTCTGGAACTCATGGGGCTCAAGGCATGAAACATATAAACGTCTCCGTATTCGTTCCCCACGCGGGCTGCCCGCACCAGTGCAGCTTCTGCAATCAGAGGAGTATTTCGGGCGCGAAGAGCCAGCCGACAGCGCAGGATGTGCGCGACGCGGCGCTCGTCGCCATGCGCTCGTCCCCCGAGGGGATAAAAGATGGGGAGATAGCATTTTTCGGCGGCAGCTTCACGGCTATCGACCGCGATTATATGATCGAGCTGCTCTCTTCGGCGCAGGAGTTCATCGGCGAAAACGGCTTCAAGGGCATCAGAATATCCACCCGCCCGGACGCTGTTGACGGCGAGATATGCGATATCCTCGAAAAATATCACGTCACGGCGGTCGAACTCGGAGCACAGAGCACGAATGATAAAGTGCTCGCGATGAACCGCAGGGGTCACACGCGCGAGGATATCTTCCGCTCGGCGCGGCTTTTAAAAGAACGCGGCTTCGAATTGGGGCTCCAGATGATGACCGGGCTCTACGGTTCGAATGATGAGGACAGCATCGGGACGGCGCGGGATATAATCTCACTTTCACCGGACACCGCGCGGATATATCCGACGGTAGTTATAGAAAACACGGAGCTCGCCGAGCTCTACCGCAGTGGCGAATACCGCCCGCAGACTCCCGAAGAGGCGGCGCTGCTCTGCGCGAAGATACTGCCGATGTTCGAGCGAGCGGGGATAAAGGTCATCCGCCTCGGGCTCCATTCCGGCGGCGATGTCGAGGGCTCTTTCGTTGCCGGCGCATATCATCCGGCTCTGCGCGAGATGTGCGAGGGGCATATATATTTTGATATTATTAATAAAGCTCTCTCCGGAAAAGAAAAGGGGAAGTACATAATATACGTTGCTCCGCGTGAAATTTCAAAAGCCTCCGGACAGAGAAGATGTAATATCGAAAAACTCAGAGAACTCGGCTATGAATGTAAAATAAAAGAGAGCGCGGCTCTCTCGGCGCGCGATATAACCTTGGAAAAAGTCAACTTATTATAAAGGCAGGCAGATAAATGTTACTAAAAGCACTCGAACTGCAGGGCTTCAAATCTTTTCCCGACAAGACAACGCTTGAATTCGGAAAAGGCATAACCGCCGTCATAGGCCCCAACGGCTCCGGAAAGAGCAACATCTCCGATGCCGTTCGCTGGGTTCTCGGCGAGCAGTCCTCAAAGAGCCTGCGCGGCTCGAAAATGGAGGACGTCATATTCGGCGGCACGTCGCTGAGAAAAGCGATGGGCTTTGCCGAGGTCACTCTGCGCCTCGATAACGCCGACCGCACCCTCAACAACTGCGACAAGGACGATGTCTCCGTCACCCGCCGCTACTACCGCTCGGGCGAGAGCGAGTATCTTTTGAACGGCGAGACTGTCCGCCTGCGCGATATCCACGAGCTATTTATGGACACGGGACTCGGACGCGACGGCTATTCCATGGTCAGCCAGGGCAGAGTCGCCGACCTTATCTCTTCGCGCTCGCCGCAGAGGCGCGATATGCTCGAAGAGGCGGCGGGAATATCCCATTTCAGATACCGCCGCGCGGACGCGACCCGCAGACTCGAACAGGCGGAGGAAAATCTCGTTCGCCTGCGCGATATATTGACCGAGCTCGAAGGACGCGTCGGACCGCTCAAAACGCAGAGCGAAAAGGCGCAGAAATTCCTTGTGCTTGCAGGGGAGAAAAAGGAGCTTGAGATAGGACTCTGGCTCAAGACGATAGAGCGCTCCCGCGAGGGGCTCAGGGCGCAGGAGGATAAAATATCCCTTGCCGCCGCGGACTATGAGCAGGCGGAGCGCGAGCTCGAACAGATATCGGCTCAGATAGAAGAGCTGATGAGCACAGGCAGCGGAATAACCGTGCAGATAGAAGAACTGCGAACGAAAGCCGCCTCCGACGAAGAGCAGGCGACCGCAGTTGACGGCAGAATCGCCGTCGAGCACAACAACCTCGCGCATAACCGCGAGACGATAGAGCGCATAAAGCGCGACATGGAAGCGGCGACCGCCACCGAGCAGCACCTCGAGGAGCAGATCGACGCCGCCCAAAAAGAAATAGAATCTATAGACGCTGAGATAAAGGACTGCCAGGCGCAGCTGCTCGAACTGCTCGACAGCACGGGCAAGCTCAAGGAGCAGGAGAGCGCTATAACCGCCGAGCGCGACAGCGCAGAAGCGCAGGCGAAGACCATAAACGAATCTCTCTCTGCCGCAAAAATCGAGCAGAGCACGGCGCGCTCCTCCGCGCAGGAGATAGCCGCGCGCCTCGGCACAGTTGATGAAGTCATTGCTTCGCGCGGCGGACTGCTTGACGCACTCCGTGAGCAGGCCGAAGTCAGCCGCAGGAATCTTGACGCGTGCCTTGAAAATATAGAATCACTTTCAAATTCAATAGACGGCTATTCGATGATAGTCCGTTCGCGTTCAGAAAAGGCGGAGAAGATGCGCCGCGAGCTCGATGCCGCAACGCTCGACATCCACCAGAAGCAGGCGCGCATCAGAATGCTCGAGGATCTCGAAAAGAACATGGAGGGCTATTCCGGCTCCGTTAAAGCGGTCATGCGCGAAGCAAAGCGCGGAACGCTGCGCGGAATCCACGGACCTGTGTCCCAGCTGATAACCGTTGATGCGAAGTACGCCGCGGCGGTCGAGACGGCTCTCGGCGCCGCCGTGCAGAATATAGTAACCGACGACGAGTCGGCGGCAAAGCGTGCCATAGCTTATCTTAAAGAGAGCCGCGCAGGACGCGCGACTTTCCTGCCGATGACGGCGATAAAGCCGCGCCCGTTCAGGGAGGACGGACTCGACTCCTGCGCCGGATTCATCGACATGGCGGACAGGCTTCTTCGATGCGATGACGAGTATCTGCCGATAATCAGGAATCTGCTCAGCCACACCGCCGTTGCGGATAATATCGACAGCGCGATAGCCATCTCCAAGCGCTTCGGCCACAGATTCAAAGTCGTCACGCTCGACGGTCAGGTCATGAATGCGGGCGGCTCAATGACGGGCGGTTCGCGCGGGCAGAACGCGGGCATACTCAGCCGCGGCAATGATATAGAACAGCTCAAAAAGACCGTCGCGAAGCTTGAAAAAGACCTCGCCGAGCGGCAGGAGAGATACAAAGAGCTCGCGGGCGAAGTTTCGGCGGCGCAGGCGGAATATGACGGCGTGACGGCGGAGCTCCAGAAAGCACAGGAAGAAAAAATTCGACGCGAGGGCGAACTGCGCATGATAGACGACAAGATAGAAACCGCCGAGTCGGCGCTCAATGACCTCGAAGCGGAGAAGCGCAGCTCCGCAGAGCGCACCGCAAAGCTCGAAGAAATTCAGACTCAGGCGCAGAAGAAGATAGATGAATTTACCTCTCAGCTCGACTCGGTCAATGAAAAGATAACCGAAATCGAATCGCGCCGCGATGAACTGCTCAGCACCCGCGAACAGAACGCGGACAAAGAGAGCAGCATCAACCTCAGCATCCTTGCGTTCAAAAAGGATATTCAGGCGCGAGAGGAAATTATCGAAACGCTCAAACGCCGCAGAAGCTCCCATGAGGGTCATGCCGATGAGCTTAAATCGGAGATCGACTCCATAACCGAGCAGATGACCGCGACGAACGAGCTTATAGAACAGCTCAAGGGCGAGGCGGCATCACTTCGCGCCGAGGCTCAGCAGAAGAAAGACGAGATATCCTCGCTCGCTCAGAAGCGAAGCGGAGTCGAGGGCGAGAGCACCAAACTTCGCGCTCAGGAGCGCTCGGTCAGCGACAGGCGCGAGAGGCTGTCCGGCGAGCGGGCAAGGCTCGAAGAGCGCCGCGACTCGATGCAGCGCGAGCTCGAAAATGCGCAGAACAAGCTCTATGACGAATATCAGCTCACTCGCCGCGAGGCGGAGGAGCTCGGCATAGTCATTGAAGACCCGCAGAAAGCGCAGCGCGATCTCAATGATATAAAGAACAAGATAAGAGCCCTCGGCAATGTCAATGTCGGCGCTATCGAGGAATATAAAGAGGTCTCCGAGCGCTACGAGTTCATGAAAACTCAGATAGACGATGTCGAAAGCTCTCGCGCGGAGCTGCTCGCCTTGATAGGCGACCTGACCGGCAAAATGTCGGAGCGGTTCAGGGAGCAGTTCGACCGCATAAATACTATCTTCGGTCAGACGTTCTCGGAGCTGTTCGGCGGCGGCAAGGCGGAGCTTATTCTTGAGAATCCGCTCGATGTACTCGAATGTGCCATTGAGATAAAGGTTCAGCCACCGGGCAAGAATGTTCAGAACATCGACCTGCTCTCGGGCGGCGAAAAGGGACTTGCGGCAATCGCGCTGCTGTTCTCTATCCTCAAGGTCACTCCCGCGCCGTTCTGCTTCTTCGACGAGGTCGAGGCGGCGCTCGACGATGTCAACGTCACGCGCTACGCACAGTATGCTCGCCGCATGACGAAGAACACGCAGTTCATACTTATCACGCACAGACGCGGCACGATGGAAGAAGCCGATGTCCTCTACGGAGTCACAATGCAGGAGGACGGAGTCTCCAAACTGCTCGAACTCAAGACCGCCGAAATGGCAAAGAAGCTCGGATTGACACAGTGATACATATAATAAGCCCCGGAGTTTTCCGGGGCTGTTTTTATAATTTGCGATAAGTTGGGACTTGCCAAGTCATGCAAATCATTCCTCCCTCTTCCCTCCAACCGCTTTGCCGAGTTCGGAAAACGCTATCGGTGCGAGGGCGAGGGCGGCGACGGTCAGCCACTCATATATATTGAGCACGGACACGTCGAACAGCATCCGCAGCGGCGGGACGGTCATAACAATGAGCTGGAGCGCGGCGCAGAGGGTGGCGCAAATAGTGAGCTTTCTGTTTGAAAAAATACCGATGCTGAAAACCGAGCGGCGCGAGCGCATATTGAACGAATGAGCTATCTCGCAGAGGCTCTGCGTCGCAAACGCCATGGTGCGTCCAAGCTCGACGCAGGAATTTTTAAAGAGCGAGTTGCCAGCGACGAACGCAAACAGACTCAGCGCGCCTATCAACATTCCCTCGAGGGCTATGTCGAGTCCCGTGCGGTCGGCGAAAAAGCTCTTTGAGCTGTCGCGCGGGGGACGCTGCATGATGCGGCTGTCGAGCCTCTCCGCGCCGAGCGCGAGCGCGGGCAGGGAGTCTGTGACGAGATTTATCCACAAAAGCTGTATCGGCAGGAGCGGCGCGGGCATGCCGAAGAGAGTGGCGGCAAAGACGCAGAGTATCTCGCCGATGTTGCAGCCGAGCAGATAGTGTATGGCGCGGCGGATGTTGTCATATATTCCGCGTCCCTGGGCTACGGCTTTGACTATTGTCGCAAAATTGTCGTCGGTCAGAATCATGTCGGCGGCGTTCTGCGCCACCTGCGTGCCGCCCTTGCCCATGGCGCAGCCGATATCGGCGGCCTTTAATGCGGGCGCGTCGTTGACCCCGTCGCCCGTCATCGCAACAACCTCGCCGTGGGCGCGCAGAGCCTTGACTATCCGGACTTTATGTTCGGGCGTCACACGCGCATATACGCGGCAGGAGCGCACGGCGCGCGCGAATTCGTTCTCGCCCATTTTGTCTATCTGTGCGCCCGTCAGACATTCGCCGGAGCGCGAGAGTATGCCGAGTTTTTTTGCCGTGGCGCAGGCGGTGCCCGCATGGTCGCCGGTTATCATAACAGGCGTTATTCCCGCGCGGCGGCAGGTTTTGACCGCCTCATATGCCTCTTCGCGCGGCGGATCCTCCATGCCGATAAGCCCGCAGAATGTCAGCCCCGTCTCGCTTATTTTTCCCCCGTTTGTCTCGCCCGTGGCGACGGCGATAACTCTTAATGCCCGCTCAGCGAGAGAAGCGTTGAGACTCAGTATTTTTTCACGCCGAGCCGAAGTCAGCGGGCTTTTCGTTCCGTTTAATATTATATCGGAACACTTTTTTATCAGCACATCGGGCGCGCCCTTTGCGACCGTTATTATTTTGTCCCCGTCTCTTATCGCGACGGACATCATCTTCCGCTCGGACGAGAACGGTATTTCATCGGTTCTGGGCTTTTGGCGGTTGAGCTTCACCGTATCAGTACCGGATCGCTCCGTCGCCGCGACTATCGCAGCCTCGGTCGGCTCGCCGGACACCTTGCCCTTGCCCTCATATTTTGCGTCGCAGCAGAGCGCGGCGAGTGAAAAAAGCCTTTTTGCCTCTTCGCCGGTCAGCTGAATTTCGCCAGACGGCGAGCAGGCGGCAGTGACGGTCATTTTATTTTGTGTCAGCGTGCCCGTCTTGTCTGAACAGATATATGTTGCCGCGCCGAGCGTCTCGACTGCGGGCAGGCGGCGTATGACCGCGTTGCTCTTCGCCATCTTCTGCACCCCGAGCGAGAGCACAACGGTGACAACTGCGGGCAGTCCCTCGGGGATAGCCGCAACGGCGAGACTGACGGACAGCATGAACGCGCTGAGCACGCCCATGCCGCGCAGGATGCTGAGCACGAATATCAGCGCGCATATCGCCAGCGCGCCGATGCCGAGGACTTTGCCTATCTTCGCGAGCTTTATTTGCAGCGGCGTTGTCGGTTCGTCTTCTGTGTTCAGAAGATGTGCTATCTTCCCGACCGCCGTGTCCATGCCCGTCTGAGTCACGACTGCCCTGGCGTGACCTGCGGTTATGACTGAGGACGAAAATATCATATTTTTGAGCTCCGCCTGCGGACTGCCGTCGGGAATACGGCAGAGAGCGTCCTTTTCGCACGGCATGGATTCGCCGGTCAGTGCACTCTCCTGTGCTGACAGCGAATGCGAAGATATCAGCCGCGCATCTGCGGGGACAAGATCGCCCGCACGGACTTCTATAATATCCCCGCGAACAACTTCCGACGCAGGGATTTTTGTCTCTTTTCCGTCTCTTATGACTGCCGCCGTCGGCGCGGACATATTTTTAAGCGCCTCGAGCGAATGCTCCGCGCGCCGCTGCTGAATGACCCCGACTGCGGCGTTGAGTATAACTATTATCAATATCATTATCGGGTCGGCGAAGTCGCCGTGTTCCTCTAAAAACGAGGTCGCGAATGACACTCCGCTCGCTATGAGCAGGACTATCACGGTGAAATCCTTGAACTGCTCGAAAAATTCCGCGATGATACTTTTTTTCTTTTTGCCGCGCAGTATGTTTTCGCCGTCCTGCCCTAGCCGCTTCTCCGCTTCGCGCGAGCTCAGGCCCCTGTCAACGCTGCTGCTGAGTTTGCTGACCGCGTCTGCGGCGCTCATCGAATACCAGTCCATATTTTCTCCCCTTTTTTATTGAGTCCGTGCAATATATATTCAATTTGTCGCCGAAAGTTTACCAAAGTTATTGAACCGTTCACATTTCAATGATAAAATAAATTGTAATTATATCTTTTTTCGACAGACGGAGGTATCGCGCTTCGTGACAAAGATAGTTAAATTTCTAAAACCGTATATGGGAGCTACCGTGGCGGCGCTGTTTTTCTCGCTGTTCAACAATCTTATGCAGCTGATCCTGCCCGCGATGATGGCTCTGATGATAAACACCGGCATCGGCGACGGGCGCATGGGCACTGTTCAGCTCATCGGCGGCGTTATGGCGGTGCTCTCCGCTATCGCGATAGGCGCGGCAATCGCGGGCAGCTACTATTCTTCAAAGGTCTCCGCCTGCTTCGGCCTGTCGCTTCGCCGCGCGCTGTTCGTCAAGGTCGAGTCGCTGAGCCAGTGCGATATAGATAAGATAGGCACGCCCTCGCTGATAACGAGAACGACAAACGACATCCGCCAGATTCAGGACATGATCCTGATGATGATCCGCATTATTATCAGCGCGCCGATAGTCATGGTCGGCGGCGCGTTCATGGCGTTCACGCTGAACAAAAGGCTCTCGACCGTCATGTTCATCGCTATTCCGATAATTTTGGTTATCGCCCTCGTCGTCGCAAAGCAGGTTCTGCCGATGTTCGACAAGGCGCAGAAAAAGACCGACAGACTCAATCTCATCCTGCGCGAGAAGCTCAGCGGAATCAGAGTTATCCGCGCGTTCAACCGCTCGGAATATGAGGACGAGAAGTTCAGAAAGGCGAACTACGACCTGACCGGACTCATGCTCAAGATAAACCGAATTTTCGCGTTCCTTATTCCGCTCGCAACGCTTCTTTGCTATGTCATAGTCGCCATTCTCCTCAAGATGGCGGCGGATCAGATAGACGCGCTCGACGCCGTAGCGGACAGCGTGCAGATAGCGAACACCGTCGGCGATCTGCAGGCGTTCATGGTCTATATGATAATGATAATCTACGCAGTCTCCATGGCGGCGTCGCTGTTCGTGATGCTCCCGAAAGCGGAGATATCCGCGAAGAGAATCAACGAGGTACTCGACCTCGTCCCGATGATAAAAGAGACCGAGCATCCGATAACCCCCGACGCAGACCGCCGCAGCGAGCTTGAGTTCGACTGCGTGAGTTTCAGCTATCCGGGTGCTGATTCGCCGATACTTTCGCGCATATCTTTCAAGACCATGCCCGGCGAGACCACCGCCGTTATCGGCTCGACAGGCTCGGGCAAATCGACTCTCGTCAATCTTATCCCCCGATTCTACGATGTCTCGGGCGGCAGGATTCTCATTGACGGCGTGGACATAAAAAATATGTCTATGCGCACCCTCCACGAGAAGATAGGCTTCATCCCGCAGAGCGCATTCCTGTTCAGCGGCACCGTCGCCGACAACCTGCGCATGGGCAAGCCCGACGCTACAGAAGAGGAGATGTGGGAGGCGCTCGAAACCGCGCAGGCGGCAGACTTTGTCAAAGCTATGCCGGACGGACTCGACAGCGAGCTCTCGCAAAACGGCAAGAATCTTTCCGGCGGTCAGCGCCAGCGCCTCGCGATAGCGCGCGTGCTGATAAGAAAGGCTGAGATATATGTTTTTGACGACAGCTTCTCGGCTCTCGACTTCTCAACCGATGCAAAGCTCCGCAAGGCTCTGCGCGAGAGGATGCCGGACATAACAAAAATAATCGTCGCCCAGCGCGTCGGAACGATAATCGACGCGAGCCGTATAATCGTGCTTGACGAGGGCAAGGTGGCGGGCATCGGTACTCACCGCGAGCTGCTTGAAAATTGTACGGTCTATCGCGAAATTGCCCAATCCCAGCTTTCAAAGGAGGAACTCGCATGAGCAGAAGATCACCTCTGAAGAGAAAGCGCACCTCGCAATCGAGAAAGAAATACAGCGGATATTCCGGCGGCAACCGCCGCCCCGGCGAAAAGCCGAAGAATTTCAAAGAGACCGTCTCGCGCTTCGTGCCGCTCTTAAAGCCGTTTATCCCCGGCATGGTCGTCGTGCTCATAGCGGGCGTTATCGGCACGGTGCTGACCGTCACGGGACCGATGTTCCTCGGCGACATAGTCGACGCGATAAAAGAGCAGGCGGATATAAAGCTCTCCGGCGGCGAGATAAACTTTTCAAAGATACAGAAAATCCTGCTGACCATTCTTGGCATCTACGGTCTGAGCGCGGTGCTCAGCTATGTTCAGCACTACATCATGGCGGGCGTCACGCAGTCCGTCGTGCGCGATCTGCGCGACAAAGTCAACGACAAGCTGACCCACCTGCCGCTGAGCTATATCGACTCTCACTCGAAGGGCGATATCCTCAGCAAGATGATGAACGATATCGACAATATCAGCAACACCCTGCAGAACAACCTTATTCAGATAATCACCTCTGCGGTGAGCTTCATCGGTATGCTTGCGCTGATGTTCTATGTCAGCTGGCAGTTAACTCTTATCACGCTCTCCGTGCTCCCGCCGAGCCTTCTCGTGATATCTCTCATCTCTAAGCGCTCCAAGCGTTATTTCCGCCGCCAGTGGGATGAGACGGGCAACATAAACGGACACATCGAAGAGATGTACACCGGCCACACGCTCATCAAAGTCTTTGACCACGAGGAGCAGGCGATAGACGAGTTCGACGATATAAATGTCAGTCTCGCAAAAGCCGGATACAAGGCGCAGTTCATCTCCGGCATAATCGGTCCGATATTAAATTTCGTCAGCAACATAGCCTATGTGCTCATCTGCGTCATAGGCGGCGTGTATGTCATAAAGGGCACCTTCTCTCTCGGCGACATAACAACTTTCTTCACTTATTCAAAGCTCTTCATGCAGCCGCTCGTCAGCATCGGCAACATCGCGAACAACCTTCAGTCCTCGCTCGCGAGTGCGGAGCGCGTGTTCAACCTGCTCGATGAGCCCAACGAGTGCGCGGACTGCTACGACACCAGGATCGAAGAGCCCAAGGGCGAGGTCGAATTCAAAGATGTCAGCTTCAGCTACACTCCCGAAGTGCCGCTTATCGAAAACATGAATCTGAAAGTCGAGCCGGGTCAGCTCGTCGCGATAGTCGGACCGACGGGAGCGGGCAAGACGACATTCGTGAACCTGCTCATGCGCTTCTACGATGTGAACAAGGGCGAGATTCTTCTCGACGGGCACGACATACGCTCGATACCGCGCGAAAATCTGCGCAGTGTATTCGGCATGGTGCTCCAGGACACATGGCTGTTCGAGGGCACGATAATGGAGAACATAGCCTACGGCCGAAAGGGCTGCTCACGCGAAGAGGTCATTGATGCGGCAAAGGCGGCAAGGGTCCACCACTTCATCAGCACACTGCCCGACGGCTACGAGACGATGCTCGAAGAGAACGGCGAGAACATCTCGCAGGGTCAGCGCCAGCTTTTGACAATAGCCCGCGCCATCCTCGCGAACCCGTCGGTGCTTATCCTCGACGAGGCGACAAGCTCCGTCGACACGCGCACAGAAGTGCATATCCAAAAGGCGATGAACACGCTGATGAACGGCAGAACGAGCTTCGTTATTGCGCACAGGCTCTCGACCATCCGCGACGCCGATGTTATCTTGGTTATGAACAACGGCACGATAGTCGAGCGGGGCACACACGGACAGCTGCTCGCACAGAACGGCTTCTACAGAGAGCTCTACGCCAGCCAGTTCGGAGTGTAAAATATAAAAAATTATCCGCTGTATCAAATAATTGATACAGCGGATTTTTTGATTAAGATGATAAAATCTTTTGGCGGCGTGGAGCATAAAGAGCGAGCTTGGATTTTTAACAGAATCTATTTGGGCGCCCATATAGGTGAGCCGACTCGATGCATTGTTGCCGCGTAAGCGGCACGAAATCTTCGCAAACGTTTATCTTACCGACCGTAGGGGCGAACTTCGTTCGCCTTTAAATTTTCTGTGGTTTTCGGACAACGCACTTCGTATAGACAGCCCTTGCGGCTGTCCGCTATCAGCGATAGCCGATAAATTTTAAATTGATAATAGCTTGTTTTGCTGAAAAAAGGGAGCCGGAAATCCGACTCCCTCGTTTTTTATTTTTTCTTCGCGTGCTTGGCTTTTTTCTTCGGCTGTTCCTCGCCGAGGTCGATTGCGATAAACGCGACGTTCCAGATGAGTATCGCCAAAAACAAAACCGTCATCACCGCAGGTGCCGTGCTCATCGTGACGAGCACTATCTTGCCGAAGAGATTCATGAACGACATGTCAGTCAGCGAACCGAGGGTCAGTGTGCCCGCTTTGACCGCCGAAGAGACGGCGGAGAACGCTATCCTCATGCCTATAATGCTCAAAAGACCTGCCGCGCCGAGCGAAGCGGTCGCCTTGCGCGAGTTCGTCGCCGCGGCGACTATAACCGTCGCGAGCGCGACGAGCAGGGCGATGGCAAAGAATACAACAAAGGCGATAAAATTGCCCTTGAATTTCAAAAGTCCGTCCGGGAGCTCGGATGTGCCGCCTTTGACGAGGTCAGCAAAAAGACCGTCTCCCGTGAAAAGCTCGATGATGCGTTTGACGCTCAGATTCTCTACAATATTTGAATCGTAGATAGTCGCGTGCATATAGACGGTTATGAGATCCGTGAAATATGCGACGGGGAACACTGCAATTGCCAGCAGAGCCGTCACAATTCTGTTGAGAGCTTTCATCCTGACCGACCTTTCTTACTTGATTATTTCTTCTTTTTGTCCCACGAGGAGTTGAGCGCAACGGTGCGGTTTATGATAAGATTGCCCGGAGTGCTGTCCTTGTCGACGCAGAAGTAGCCCTGGCGCATGAACTGGAATGTGTCGCCCGGCTTTGCATCGCGGAGTCCACCCTCGAGCAGGCATCCGTCGATAATTTTGAGAGAATCGGGGTTGATGTTCTGAAGATAGTCGCCGTTTCCGTCCTCGCCTGCGGGGTTCTCGGTGTTGAACAGACGGTCATAGAGGCGCACCTGAGCCTTCACGTTGTCCGCCGCGCTGACCCAGTGCAGGGTGCCGCGAACCTTTCTGCCGTCGGGCGTCTCGCCGCCGCGGCTCTCGGGGTCGTAGGTGCAGTGCAGGCAGGTGACTTCGCCGTTTTCATCGGTATCATATGAGTTGCAGGTCACATAATATGCGCTCTTGAGACGCACTTCGTTGCCGGGGAAGAGCCTGAAATATTTCTTCACGGGCTCTGCCATAAAGTCCTCGCGCTCAACATAGAGCTCGCGGGAGAATGTGACCTTGCGGCGGCCGAGCTCGGGCTTGTCGGGATTTATCTCGACCTCTATCTCCTCGGTCTTGCCCTCGGGGTAGTTGTCGATAACGAGCTTGAGAGGATTGAGAACCGCCATGGCGCGCGGGGCGTTCTGATTGAGATTGTCTCTGACGCACGCTTCGAGCAGACCGTAGTCAACCACGCTGTACGCTTTTGCAACGCCGACGCGGCCTATGAAATCGCGTATTGCGGCGGCGGGATAGCCCCTGCGGCGCATACCGCAGAGAGTGACCATTCTCGGGTCGTCCCAGCCGTTGACAACGCCGGTCTGAACCATTTCGAGGCACTTTCTCTTGCTCGTCACGCAGTAGTTGAGATTAAGGCGCGCGAACTCTATCTGGCGCGGCGGCTCTTCAAAGCCGATAGCGTCGATGAACCAGTTGTAGAGCGGTCTGTGGTTCTCAAACTCGAGCGAGCACAGGGAATATGTGACCTTCTCCGCAGCGTCGGAGAGGGGATGGGCAAAGTCATACATCGGATAGACGCACCACTTGTCGCCCGTCTGATGGTGGGAGACATGCGCGATTCTGTAGATGACCGGGTCGCGCATGTTGATGTTCGGGCTCGCCATGTCTATCTTGGCGCGAAGCACCTTTTCGCCGTTTGCAAACTCGCCCTCGGTCATTCGGCGGAAGAGGTCGAGATTCTCTTCAACCGAGCGGTCGCGGTAGGGGCTGTTTTTGCCGGGTTCTGTAAGAGTGCCGCGATATTCGCGTATTTCCTCGGGCGACAGGTCGCAGACATACGCCTTGCCCTCTTTGATGAGCTTTATCGCGCACTCATAGAGAAAATCGAAATAGCTCGATGCGTAGTAGACCTCGTTCCATTTGTAGCCGAGCCACTCAATGTCCTCTTTTATCGCGTCGACATATTCGACATCCTCTTTCGAGGGATTCGTGTCGTCAAGACGGAGATTGCACACTCCGCCGTACTTTTCCGCGATGCTGAAGTCGATGCATATCGCCTTTGCGTGACCGATGTGCAGATAGCCGTTGGGCTCCGGAGGGAATCTCGTCTGCACGCGGGTGTTGACCCCGTTTGCAAGATCCTCGTCTATAAAATCAGTGATAAAATTTGAATTGAGATTGGTGCTGTCCGCCATTTAGTTCTCCTCCTTGTAGTGTGCGAGCGCCGCAGCGAGCCTCGCTCTGACTCTGTCCTCGCCGAGCAGCCTGATTATCGAATGAAGATCGGGCGTGTTGCGGCGCGAAGTCACCGCGATTCTGATAACGGTCGAAAGGTCGCCGACATGACCCTTGAACGCCGTGGGATCTTTCTTGTATTCCTTGACGTTGGGCGTGTAGCCGAGCGGCTCGCACATCGCCTTGATGCGCGCAAACCATGCGTCCTTGTCGTCGTTTATGTCAAACTCGCCGATGTATTTTTGAAGTATCGCCGCCGCATCGCCTGCGCTGATATTCTCGGGCAGGGTGTAGTCGGGGGTGTAGATTTCATCGTAGAAATACGAGACGAAGTCCTTGACCTGCTCCCAGTTTGCGATATCCTTTCGCGGCTTCGGGCAGTCGCGGTCTATCGAGAATATGCCGCGCGCAAAATCGCGGTTAGAGTCGAGAAGCTTGTAGAGCTCCTCGTCATATTCTTTCGCCCAGTTCAGTATATTGCCGAGCACCTTGTCCGCCGTCATGTGCGAAATAATATTCTTGCTCACGTCGTTGAGCTTCGCCATGTCAAACAGGCATCCGCTCACGCTCATCTTCTTGAGATTGAACGGGAACTTCCAGCAGTCCTCCGTGGGATTCGCTCTGCGCCAGTCTTCGAAGTTCGAGTTGAGCAGCGTCATGATATATTCGATAACGCTCTCCTTGGGATAGCCCTGCTCGACAAAGTAGCTGACCGCCGCCTCGGGATCCTTTCTCTTCGAGAGCTTGCGCTTTGCGCCAGTCTCCTCGTCTATCTTCATGACCTGCGGAGTGTGCGCGTATTTCGGCACTCTGTAGCCGCACGCCTTGAACAGCGCGATGTGCTTCGGGACGGAGGATATCCACTCCTCGCCGCGAATGACGTGTGTCGTGCGCATGAAGTGGTCGTCGCAGACATGTGCAAAGTGATAGGTCGGCACGCCGTCGCTCTTCAAAAGCACCTCGTCGATTATATTCTCCGGCATTTCAATTTTGCCTCGGATCATGTCGTCAAAGACAATTCTCTTGTTCTCGTCGCCCTCGGAGCGGAAGCGGAGCACATAGGGCTCGCCAGCCTCGATGCGTCTCTTCTGCTCGTCAAAGCTCAGGTCGCGGCACTTTGCCCATTTGCCGAAATATCCGGTTATCGCCGCGCCGCCGTTTTCCTGCTCTTCGCGGATAGCGGCGAGCTCGTCCGCCGTGCAGAAGCAGGGGTATGCCTTGCCCTCCTGCACAAGACGCTTGGCGACCGCGTGATAGATTTCAACGCGCTTGCTCTGGGTATAAGGACCGTAAGCGCCCTTCTCCGTGTCGAATCCGGTCACGCCCTCATCAAATTCGAGACCGAAATTTTTGAATCCGTTGATTATCGCGGACACGCCGTCGGCGACCTCGCGTTTTTTGTCGGTGTCCTCGATTCTCAGATAAGTAAGTCCGCCGCTGACTCTCGCCGTCAGAAAATCGACGAGCGCGCCGAACAGGCCGCCTATATGGAGATACCCCGTCGGACTCGGTGAGAATCGGGTCACGCGCGCGCCCTCAGGCAGCTCACGCGGGGGAAATCTCAGCTCGCAGTCCTCCGGCGTCAGCCCGTTTGAGCCGAACAGGAGATCGGCGAGTCTTTCGTTATCAGTCATTAAACCGCACTCCGTTTCTGTAGGTAAATATATACACTATATTATTGCAGAAAAACGCCCGTCAATCAAGAGCCAAAGAACAATTTCTCAAATCAAAAGAGGTTAATCGATAAAAATTTCATAAATCTTTAATTTTCCATTGATTTTTGCACTCTTTTATTTTATAATGAATACGACCGCGCAAGCAGTGAATTGATTTTTCGTGCTCATTCGCTCGGGAGAGAAAACCGCAAAAAAAGCGCGACTGAATGAAGATTTCATATTCGGAGGTAACTGAAATGACAAAGAAGATCATAGCTCTTGTCCTTGCTCTCTGCTTCGTTTTTGCTTTTGCAGCCTGCAAGAATGATAAGGACAACAGCGACACAACCACAGGCGAGCCCAACACTTCCGCAAACGGCGAGACGATTGCAAACGACGAGTCCAGCGAAGCTGAGTCCGTCAGCGGCGACGAGTCCACCGAGGCTCAGACCGACGCTTCCGGCAACACCGTAGCTCCCGAGGAGACCAAGAAGGACAATCAGGGCGGCAGCCAGGGCGGCAATCAGGGCGGCAGCAGCACTGCTTCCAAGCCCGCGACAAAGGCTGAGATAGTTGCGTATTTCAACAAGGCCATTAACGGCGTTAAGCCCAGTGCGAAGAGCGTTACAAGAGTTTCTGAGACGAACTACAGAAGCGGCAAAATCACCGGAGTGCCCTCCATCGTCGATAAGCTTGTCGGCGGTATAGACAGCTTTGTTGACGGTCAGCTCAAGAAGAACAGCAAGGGCTCCGAAACATTCTCCAATTCTGCGGCTATAAAGGCTAACTTCCCTGTTGAGAACGAGTCCTGGTCGAGCAAGCTTACTGCGAATGATGTCGCAAGCGCAACTTGCACCGAGGCGGGCGGAGTTTACACCATTACTATAAAGACGGTTGCCGACAAGGCTTCCTCCAACGTTCATCACGGCTCGGGTCATGCCCCGAAGGTTTTCAGCGTGGTTCTCCCGTCTGTTATCAACGATCAGTTTAGCGGCGGCGTGCTTAAGTCTGTCGCTAAAGCCTTTAAAATCGGCACCGCTCAGATGGAGTATCCCTCCGGCACAGTTACCGTTAAGGTTGATGCTAAGACCAGCCGTGTTATCAATGCTACATATGATGCCAAATGGACAATTCACCTTCCTCTTGGTGACGGAATGGTAGTGCTTCCTTTCGGCACAAAGACCATTTACAACATCGCTTACTAATTAAACAAAATGACTGTTTTGAGGCAGGAGTTTCCTGCCTCAAAATGCATTTACAAACATATCAAGTGAAAAAGAAGGATATTTAAAATGGAAAAGAAAGTTCTTGTTGAAACTTCCGCGCGCCATGTACATGTCACCAGAGAAGCTCTTGATATCCTCTTCGGCGAGGGTTATGAGCTGACCGTCAAGAAGGAGCTCTCTCAGCCCGGCCAGTTTGCGAGCAACGAGCGCGTTGCCGTTATCGGACCGAAGGGCAGCTTCCCGGCGGTCTCCATCCTCGGCCCCGTGCGTCCCGAGAATCAGGTTGAGATTTCGCTCACCGACGCCCGTTCGATAGGCGTGACCGCTCCTGTCAGAGAGAGCGGCGACGTTGCGGGCAGCGGCGCCTGCAAGCTTGTCGGCCCCAAGGGCGAAATAGAGCTTGAGTGCGGCGTTATCGCAGCGCAGAGACACATCCACGCAACTCCCGAGGATGCCGAAAAATACGGTCTTCAGGACAAGCAGATAGTCAGCGTCAAGATCGACTCCAACGGCCGTTCGCTCGTTTTCGGCGATGTCGTCGTCAGAGTCAGCCCGAAGTATGCGCTGGCAATGCACATCGATACCGATGAGTCCAACGCCGCAGGCGCAACTCCCGGTCTCATGGGCGAGATACTTGCGTAACAAAAAAACGAAATTCAGTCCTCTGCACTCTGAGTGCGGAGGGCTTTTCGCTTGCGGTCGTGGAGAATGAGCAGACGCACTTATGTGCCAATAGCGGTGGAGCTCTTCAGGCAATATAACGGCATTTTTATTCTCACATATAAAATTATTGTCGACTCCCTTGTGTAAGGAGAGCTGGATCGGCGAAGCCGAGACTGAGGGATTGCGTTCGGATAAAAATTGTCGTGGTTGTCCTCGGTTTATCAACAGGCAAATTCTTATTTTCGGATACTTACGCGAAACCGCCGCCAAAATCAAAACACTTTTTCCCGATGTGTTTCACTAATGACGAATTTACACAATTTGGACTACCCCCGTTAAACGAAATTTTATCTTTTGTCTATTGAATGATTGGAACAACGATTATACAATTATATATAAATCAATAAGGAGTGAAATAAGATGAAAAAGATTCTGGCAATAATCCTTGCCGCTGTCCTCGTTCTCTCGTTCGTGGCGTGCAAGAAGAATGACACAAACAACGACACCACTGCCGGTGACGCGCAGACCTCCGGTCAGGCGGCGGATGTTTCCGCTTCCGATGATACCGCTTCTTCCGAAGAGGCTTCCTCCGAGGTCGAGACCGAGGTAGTCACCGATAAAGAGGGTCACACCGTTATCGAGACTAAGGCTTCTCAGTCCTCCGATACAAAGAACACGACCAAGGGCAGTACGACTCCCTCCAAGGGTCTCAACACCAACAACGCAGCAGCTTGCATCAAAGCTTATCAGGCGGCGGTCAACGCTACAAAGCAGTTCAAGAGCGGCAGACAGAACATGGCTCTCAAGGGCAGCATCACTGCTGACGGCAGCCTCGGCGCTCTGCTCAAGATAGCTCAGAAGCCCGTTGCAAACGCACTCAACAAGAACTCCAAGGATCGTACCGATATCCCCGGCAAGCCTTCGGGCATGCAGGCGAGCCACATGAAGAGCGCCAGCGCGGTGACCAGCGGCAACTACACCACAATCACCTTCAACGTCAAGGATCAGACTCAGGGCGCGAAGGCTGATAACCACAGCGGTTCCGTCGGCTGCGCAGTCGGTACTCTCGGCGATGTCGATAACGCTATCAGAGAGCTCGGACTCAGCGTCGACTACAAGGACGGCAAGATTGAGCTGACCTACACCAACTGCAAGGTCGTCGTCAAGATTGACAACACCACCGGCAAGATCGTCGAAGGCAGCTGGGCATATGATGTCAATGTCTATGCAAACGGCATCAAGGTCTCCATCGTCTCCGTCAATAACCTCAAGGGTATCGTCGCTTTCTCTTACACCGCTAAGGGCTGATATCTGAAAAAAAGCGAAGCCGTCCGTCTTTTCCAGACGGGCGGTTTTTTGTCGGCTGTCGGGGATATGCGTCGGATAAACTGCGGCTTTATCAAAAATTAATTTTTTGCCATGTTTTTTTATAAGATTTTTCTTGACCTGTCTGCTTCAATATCTTAAAATATAAGCCTAATCAAGTGCAACACTCAGATAAAATCTGTCGGGAGGGAGAAGAATGAACAAAAAGCTTATGAGATTTGCCGCACTTTTGCTTGCGGCGGCTATGCTCTTTTCCTTTTCGGCGTGCAGAACGAACGATGACGGTTCGGAGTCTTCTACGGACGAACCCTCGGTCACTGATGCGGGGAATATTCATGAGGAGTCCACCGACTCTGCGGAGCTGACAACTGACGAGCCGACGACCGACTCAAGAACCGCGACGCACTCCAATGTTTCCGGCGGAACAAAGACCGAGACTGTCAACGTCTACAAGGGGCTCAACTCCACGAACACTTCGCGGGTACTCAAGTATTACAAAGCTGCGGCGGCGAACACCAAGAGCATCGACGCCACGCAGTATATGTCCATGAAGCGCGTTGATTACACTCCGCGCAACAGCTTCCAGAAGGGAATGCTCTCCCTGTTTACGGGCATAGCCTCTGCGGCGCTCGCGGCGAACAGCACGCCTGTGAACGAAGTGCCCGGAGTGCCCGATGAAATTAAGTCGAGCGACCTTATCTCCGCGAACGCTGTCGCTTACGGCAACTACACCATAGTGACGCTCAACGTTAGGATGCAGCAGGACGATCAGAATACTAAGGACGCGCATCAGGGCCCGGTCGGCAGGACTGTCGGAACGGTCGGGGACCTCGGCAGAGTTTTTGAAGCCATGCCGAGCGTCAAGGTGAACTGCTCAAAGGGCAGCATTACGCTCAAGTATGACGACTGCAAGGTCGTTGTCAAAATAGACAACGGCAGCGGAATGATAGTCAGCGGCACATGGAGCTATACTGTTGATATCGATGTCGACAATATATATGCGAGCATCGCGGGCAGCGACGAGCTGCTGATAACGAACACAGGCGGCGCGGTCGGATTTGTTATAAAGACGAATGACGGAATCTCGCTTCAAAGCCGCAAGTCAAAATAAAACTGACCCGCACGGCGCGATGCCGGGCGGGTTTTTGATATTAAATTAGGAAGAGAGCTGCCATTTGACAGCTCTCTCTTTATGTTTTTATTTATCTGCTTCGGCGTCGTTTGCCTTTGCCTCTTCGATAACCTTCTGTGCAACGACGGGCGGCGCATCCTCATAGCGGGTGAACTCAAGGGTGAACCAGCCTCTGCCGGCGGTCACGGAGCGAAGGACGGTCGAGAAATCGCCCATCTCGCCCATGGGAACTTCCGCGATGAGCTCCTGGATCTTCGGCTCGTCGGACGGACCCATGCCGAGCACGCGGCCGCGGCGCTTTGTGACATCGCCCATGATGTCGCCGAGATTCTCGTCGGGCATGTAAGCCTTCAGAGTGCCGATAGGCTCAAGGATAACGGGGTTCGCCTGCGGGATACCGTTCTTGTATGCTATGTTCGCGGCGGTCTTGAACGCCATTTCGGACGAGTCGACCGGATGATAAGAGCCGTCGTAAAGAGTCGCCTTTATGCCGACCATCGGGTAGCCTGCAAGCACGCCCTTCTTGACGCTGTCGCGCAGACCCTTTTCAACTGCGGGGAAGAAGTTCTTCGGCACTGAGCCGCCGACAACTTCCTCGGCGAAAACGAGATCGTCGCTCTCGCAGGGCTCGAAGCGGATGAACACATCGCCGAACTGGCCGTGTCCGCCGGACTGCTTCTTGTGTCTGCCCTGAACCTCGACCTTCTTGCGGATGGACTCTCTGTATGCAACCTTCGGCACGCTGAGGTCGACCTCAACGCCGAACTTGTTCTTGAGCTTGGAAACGATAACATCAAGGTGCTGCTCGCCGAGACCGGAGAGCACCTGCTCGCGGGTCTCTTTGTTGATGACGAACGAAATTGTCGGATCCTCTTCGAGGAGTCTGAGCAAGCTCGCCGCGACCTTCTCTTCGTCGCCCTTCTTGCGGACTTTGACTGCCATGGACAGGCAGGGGGTCGGGAACTTGATGCCCTCGAGGGTTATCGGGTTCTTTGCCGAGCAGACAGTGTCTCCGGTCTTGATGCCCGCAAGCTTTGTGACAACGCCGATGTCACCCGCGGGGATGCAGGATGCGTCCTCCTGCTTGCTACCCTTGAGGGTGATTATCTTGCCCATTCTCTCGCTCTCTTCAGTGCGGGAGTTATAAGCGGGGGTGTCCGAAGTTATCTTGCCGGAAACGACCTTGAAGAAGGACATCTTGCCGACGAACGGGTCGGCGATAGTCTTGAAGCAGATAGCCGCAAGCGGGCCGTTTTCGTCGCAGGGAAGACCGTTCTCGCCTGCCTTGTCGGCTGCGGAGGGAGCGGAATAGACTATCTCGTCAAGGAGCATATCGATAGCTTCGCAGGTGTAGCCCGCGCAGGCGTATACGGGGATAACGGAGCCGTCGCTGACGCCGGAGTTGAGAGCCTTGATTATCTCTTCGCGGGTGAAAGTCTCGCCTGCAAAGAACTTCTCCATCAGCTCGTCGTCGCTCGAAGCGACTGCTTCTGTAAGTATATCGAGCATCTCGTCAAGCTGCGGGTCGGAGGGCAGTGCGACCTCTTTCTTCTCGCCGCCGCTGTAGTCGAAAGCCTTGCGGGATGCGAGGTTGACATATGCCGCAACCTTGCCGCCGTCCATATAGGGGACGATAACGGGGCAGATAGCACCGCCGACTGCGTCTTTTATAGCTGCAAATGTTTTATAGAAATCTGTATTGTCCGCGTCGCAGCGGGTGATGGCGAACATTCTCGAAATGCCTCTGGCGTTCGCCGCCTTGAGAGCTTTCTCTGCGCCGACGTCAAAGCCGGAGCCCGCCGCAGTGACGATGAGCACGCTGTCCGCCGCGCGGATGCCTTCGCTCATGCCGCCCGCAAAGTCAAAAAGACCGGGAGTGTCGATTATATTTATCTTCGCGCCGTTCCACTCGATAGCGGCAACAGCGGTTGAAACCGTGGCCTTTCTCTTCTTCTCCTCGGCGTCGAAGTCGAGCACGGTGGTGCCGTCGGCGACTCTGCCGAGTCTGTCGGTAGCCTTCGCGGTGTAGAGCATTGCTTCCGCAAGGGTTGTTTTTCCTCTGCCGCCATGACCTGCTATGGCGATATTTCTGATGTCTTTCGCGTTATAGGCTTTCAAAAAAAGTCCTCCTTATCAAAGCGCCGCTGCGCGTTTAGATTTACTGCATAAAAATTAGCCACAGTTTTGAAGAAATTATAGCATACATTACTATAGATTTCAACAAAAAAATAAAAATATATTCATTAACGTTATATAAACAAATTGAGCGCAGTTTGCACTTGTAAAAGGATATAAAAATAGTATGTTTTAGTCACATCGGGGCTGTTTATCTCAAAATAAAAATAAGGACTGCGGCGGTTCGCAGTCCTGTTTATATTATTTTGACAGTCGCTGCTGATTTGAAAACTTCACAGCGTCTTTATACAGCTTGCTCTTGGTTTCAAGCAATCCGGAGTAGATTCGTCCGTTGCTGAACAGTATTATTACATCACGGCTTCTCGCTTTGCTCGTTATATGCCTCTCCGTCGTCCGGCTTTCCCAACCGATGACTTTCGGATAATATTCCGTTTCGTATACAGTCTCAGTGACATATTCCGGAGATTTGAACGAAACATATATCATTTTGACACAGTCGCAAGCCTTTTGAACATTGCGAAAAACTACTCCGGAAGATAAAAACTCCGTTAAGAAAATATCCCATATTTTGTCGGTAACGGGCGGACAGGATAAAGTAGGAAACAGTGCGACCAATCCGTCGCTTGTGATACAAAATTTAATTCTGCACTTGCAGCGCGGCTTTTTGTGCCGGAGATTTACACTTTTATATAGCCGCGGTTTTCACGCACTCTTTTTATTTTAATGCAATCAATGCGCCGAAGAGCCGACAGTACATATTGAAAAGTTTCGCCGCTCGAAACATTGGATTTGAGAAAATAAACCTTTGTTGCCGTCTTGCATCCGTTCCGCCTGACCCATATGCTGAGAGGAACGGCAGTTATCAAAACATCTACTGCAATAATTATAGCGGCTAACAAAAGTATCCTAAGAATTGTCATGGTACGCCTCCCCGAGATACAGCTGTAACGCCTATCTCTAGTTCAGTATAGCACCTGTTTGAATGCGCACAATGATTTCTGGGAAATATACACTTTCCGCAAGAGCAGAGTCCAATAAAACGGTCACACGATGCAGCTGCGTTGAAAGTACAGACACCTCAGCGCTCCGATCTGCAGAAATCAACCGCAAAAAACATTCCCCGCACCTCTCGGTGCAGGGGATGCATTATATCAATTTTTACGCAGCTTTCTTTTCTTTTCTGCGCTCTGCCGTGCGTCTGATAGCCTTGCCTATCTCGAACACCGGGATAGTGGAGACCGAGAGACCTGCGGAAATGAGCAGCTCATTGAGCTGGAATGTGCCGGGCGCGATGTCAAATTATTATATTATCTGGAGACTTTTCTTTTCGCTGCGGCACGCTGAACGACCTTGATTATCTCGACTATCGGGATTATCGAAAACGCGAGGGCGAGCGATGTCGCATATTCGGCGAAGCCTATCGGAGTGAAGCCGAAGGCGTTTGCGAGGAACGGTATCTCAATAACCGCCGTAGTCAGCACGAGAGACGCTACCATCGCGCCGAACAGCGGCATGTTGTGACTGCCGCGAAGGCTCATCTTTATGACCGAGCCGCGCTGCGAGCGCATGTTGAACGAGTGGAATATCTCGCACATCGACATGGTGAGGAATGCCATCGTCATGCCCTGCTCGCACTCGGCGATGTTCATGAACGCCCAGTGACCGGTCTCAAAGCGTTCGCCTATGAAGAACGCCGCGAGGGTCAGTGCGGTGACCAGCAGGCCCTGATAGAGCACATCAAAGCCGAGCCCGCCTGCAAATATTCCGTCCGACGGATCGCGCGGGCGGCGGCGCATGATATCGCTCTCCGCCTTTTCGAGTCCGAGCGCGAGCGCCGGGAAGCAGTCGGTGACGAGGTTTATGAACAGCAGATGCGGCGCTTCGAGAATCGTGAAGCCGAGAAGCGTTGCGGTGAATATCGCGAGCACCTCAGCAAGGTTCGAGCCGAGCAGGAATTGAATAGCCTTTCGGATATTGTCATATATCCGGCGGCCCTCTTCAACGGCGTTGACGATAGTTGCAAAGTTGTCGTCCGTGAGCACCATGTCTGCAACATTCTTTGTGACGTCCGTGCCGGTTATGCCCATGCCTATTCCGATATCCGCGCTCTTTATCGACGGTGCGTCGTTGACTCCGTCGCCCGTCATGGCGGTTATCTTGCCCTTTGAGCGCCAGGCGTTGACTATTCTCGTCTTGTGCTCGGGCTGCACGCGCGCGTATACATATATATTTTCGACTCTGTCCGCGAACTCTTCGTCGCTCATCGCGGAGAGCTCCGCGCCGGTTATGGCCTGCGAGGGGTCGGTGAGTATGCCGAGCTCCGAGGCTATCGCAACGGCGGTGTCCTTATGGTCGCCGGTTATCATAACGGGGGTTATACCCGCGCCGCGGCACTCCTCTATAGCCGCCTTGACCTCCGGGCGAACGGGGTCTATCATGCCGGTAAGGCCGATGAATATCAGGTCATGCTCGAGCGCCTCGGGCGAAAAATCGTCGGGCGCGGCGTCGTATTTTTTCATCGCCGCCGCGAGCACGCGCAGAGCCTTATCCGCCATCCTCTTGTTTTCCGAGGCTATTGTTGCCCTTATCTCGTCTGTCATCGGAACGATTTTTCCGTCGATAAAAGCGTGGGTGCAGAGATCGACGACAACATCGGGAGCACCCTTTGTGTATTGAATAATGCCGTCCGGTGTCTTGTGGACGGTGGACATCATCTTTCTGCCGGAGTCGAACGGAGCTTCGCCGATTCTCGGGCTGTCTGCTTTCAAATCGCCCTTGTGCATCCCGAGGCTTATCGCGTAGCTGACGAGAGCCGCCTCCGTGGGCTCGCCGATCACGAGTCCGTCGGAATCCTCCTGCGCGTCGGAGCAGAGGGACATGGCTCTTGCGAGCAGCTTTTCGTCGCCGTAATGATCGACGACGGTCATCTTATTCTGCGTGAGAGTGCCTGTCTTGTCGGAGCAGATTATCTGCGCGCAGCCGAGCGTCTCAACAGCGGTGAGCTTGCGGATAACCGCATTTTTCTTCGACATGTTCGTAACGCCTATCGACAGCACGATAGTGACCACCGCCGCAAGTCCCTCGGGAACGGCGGCAACGGCGAGGCTGACGGCTACCATAAACACGTCGATAACGCTCTTGAATATCAGCGCGGGATCGCCGCCCGCGAGAGTGGAGCGCTCCATGAACAGCGAGAACGCGAAGATGAAAACGCAGATTCCAAGCACAAGGAAGGTGAGAGTCTTAGAGAGTCCCGCAAGCTTTTTCTGGAGCGGGGTCTGTCCGTCCTCCGCCTTTGTTATGGCGTCGGCTATCTTGCCCATCTCGGTGTTCATGCCCGTGTCGGTGACAACGGCCTTGCCGCGTCCGTAGACAACGGCGCTGCCCATATACGCCATGTTCTTTCTGTCGCCCAGCGGAATATCGCCGCCGTCGCCCGCGCCGAGAACGGAGATAATCTTGCTCACGGGCACGCTCTCACCCGTCAGCGCGGCTTCTTCGATTTTCAGACTCGCGCTCTCGAATATGCGGCAGTCCGCGGGAACAGCGTCGCCCGCCTCGAGTACCACGATATCGCCGACGGTCAGGTCTTCGCTCTTGACAGTCATTATCCTGCCCTCGCGAATGACCTTGGAGGTCGCCGCGCTCATCTCCTGAAGCGCCTCGATAGCCTTTTCCGCCTTACTCTCCTGCAAGACGCCGAGCACGGCGTTTATGAGCACAACGGCGAGGATTATCACGGTGTCCGTCGGGAAGGACGGCGAGCCGGAGACCTTGCCCTCATAGACTGTCGTCACGGCGGATATGACCGCGGCGACGATAAGGATGATTATCATCGGGTCGGCAAGCTGCTCAAAAAACCGCCTGACGAGCGATTTCTGCTTTGCCTGTGCCAATTTGTTTTTGCCGTATTTCTCAAGACGGCGTTCGGCCTCGGACTGCGAAAGTCCGTTTTCCGAGCTCTCCGTCCGCTTAAACACCTCGCGGACGTCTTCAAGATAGTACTTCAATTTTTATGCCTCCCTTTCGGTTAAACAAAAAAGACCTTCGACAGACCATGTCTGCCAAAGGTCTTGCCTCAAACGCATTCAACGCATATGTCTGCTGCCAGCCGGGCTCGGTCGGTTATCGCGACCTGCACGACGGTTGGTGACAGCGAGATGGGCTTTTGCCCATAGCTACTCCCCAATGGATGTGTATTTATCATACTCCGCAAAAGAGGAAATGTCAATTAAAAATTTATAAATTTTTATCTATTATTCTTTTTATTCGACAAAATCGCTCTTGACAAAAGCGCAATGTGAATATATAATTAATGCGTATTCTGACAAATGTTTCTGTGGACTCGCATGTTTTTGTAAGCCATTGACCGTTTGATGGTTCACAAAAATGTGCGGGTCCATTGCACAACATATAATATAGAATGCAAATTTTTTCACGGAGGTACCACAATGAAGGGTACAGTCAAATGGTTCAACGCAGAAAAAGGTTTTGGCTTCATCGCTAACGATGAGGGCGGCGACGATGTTTTCGTACATTTCTCCGCTATCGTTGCAGACGGCTACAGAACTCTCACCGAGGGTCAGAAGGTCACCTTCGAGGTCGAGCCGGATCCCAAGGATTCCAGCAAGCTCAGAGCTGTCAACGTTGTCGGCGAATAATTTTCTCCAGAGTTGACGCGGGCGTCCGTTATGCGGACGCCCGTTTTTTATATTTTCCTCTTCAACATATCCTCCGCAATGCTCTTCGCGAGCTCATCCATGTGCGAAAAGTCCATGGCGGATATATATATGCTCTCGAGGTCGTCGTGTATACTCTTTGCGCTCTCGAGTGAGGCTATTGCTTCGCCGATAAACTCGCCGTAGGCTTTTTTGGTGAAGTTCAGCCGCGACATATGCCGGCGCAGCGCGGCGCGGTCGGTGAAGCGCGAGGAGTTTATCTTCACCGCGCCGTCAAACTCCGCGGGATGCAGCCTGTTTGAGGTCACGAAGCCGAGCGACAGGTCGGGGATGAGCAGATGTTCGGGTTCGCCGTCCGGTGAAAGGGGAGACGGGCTCGTGATTATGTCATGACCGCCGGAGAGGGCGTATCCGCGAAGCAGTGACAGCAGGGCTGCGGAGCTCGCGATGTTGTCGTCCTCGATGATATATATGCGCTCGCAGAGCTGTCTTACCGTATCAGTGAAGAAAGTTATCCCGTCCGGAGTGACGGCGGATATCATTCTGTGATTCTCTTCGCCGATGCGCCCGTTCGGCTTGCCGAACTCGCGCGACGCGATGCGCGAAGCCGCGCGCTTGATTTTTGCCGTGTCCGTGCAGCCGAGCGTCAGGCGCAGAATATCCTCACGCAGCAGGGCGGAGGCTTCGAGAAAGCGCCTGCATCTGCGGTGGCACGCGGCGTTTTCGTCGGCCAGTGCGATGACCTCATCCGCGCGCGAACGCAGAATATCTTTATTCCAGAACCTGCCAAGGTCAACTGTCTCCTGCACGGCGCCCGGATATTTCGGCTCGAGCGTGTGCGGGGAAGTGCCGTCCGCGATCCAGCAGCTGAGCGCGGGCGCGTATACGCCGTCGAGCGAAGCGGGGTCGGATGAGCAATATATCAGCTCCGTCTCTATCCCCGCGTCTGTCAGGGCGGAGTTTATCCGTTTCATCAGGCTTGATTTGCCCGTGCCCGGACCGCCCTTTATTATATATGTATACCCGCCCGAATGAGTCGGACAAAGCTCGCCGAAAAATGAGTGAAACCCCTCGGGCGAACTGCACCCGAGAAAATAGCTGATGTTACCCATAATACGCCTCCCGAAAAGTCATATTACAGAGTATTCACCGCCCGCTTGTCAGGTTACGGAAAAATATTAACTGTAGAAGTATACTATTTCGGTTCCTTTATAGAGGGCATCTTTGCGGGTCTCATACGTGTTTTCGTCAACGCTTTCGACCGCGTCTCCGCTGCCTGATTTCCAGTCCTTAATGACATTGTTCAAATACAGGTCTGCGCCTCCGCTGACATAATATACGGCGGGATAACCCGATTCGAGGGAGCCGGTGGTGTTATAGGCGTGTACGCTGTCTATATGTATAAGCTTGCCATCACAGTAACGGTATTTTCCCGCCGCATCGTATATTCCGCCGTCGTTCGAGTCGATGATGAAATAGTAGTTTTTATCAGTGCCTTGAAGAAGAGTTATGTGATTGGAATATCTTACCGGGCAGGTGGATTGAAATTCATATGCGCAAAAGACCGTAGTTCCCTTTATGTCGAGAATGTACGGAAAGCTGTACTGAAGCTCGCCCCGTTGATAGCTCAGGCAAATGAACAGCTCAAGCCTGCCGTCGCCGTCGAGGTCATAGTAATATTTTCCGCACTTGAAGTTGTTGTAGTCATACTCATATTCGCTCGCGGTTTCGACGCGGCGTGAAACGGAGGTCTGCCACGACTTGGTTTTCAGAAAGGCTTCGTACAGCGCGCGGTCGTCGACTGTGTTTTTGACGGTTGCCGCATTTGCCTTTTGCGTTGTATCGTTTACAGTAGTTTGTGCGTTGCTGACCGAATTGCTTTCGGAAATTTCGCCGACATATTCCGAACTTTGTGCGCTGTCAGGTTCGTCGGCGGGCAGATCGGAGCCGCCGGAGTTACAAGCTGCCATGGCGATCATCGCACACACGACGCACACCGCTGCAAATATTTTTGCGATTTTTTCGTTCATTGTCATTCTCCTTTCATATGAGCTAAATTATAGCATGCTTTTCTAAAAAATAAATAAGAGCGGTATGAAAGGCATATTTTATGGAACGAACGGCAACATTTGCCGAAAATGAACCCGACGGCAAGCGGTTATATTGACAAACGAAGCTAAAAAAGGTAAAATATCACGAGTGATTCAGACGCAGTTGGGCGAGGAGAAATGCCGCCGCCGGAGGCGGAAGAAGGCATTGCTCCGAGGTGAAGAAACAAGGAGCGGAGCGAGCGACCCGAGCGAAGAGCCGCGACTATGTTTCTGGGGGAAGCGCCGCGGACGGATAGCAGAAAGCCAATAAGCAGGAAACTGACTAAAAAATAAATATAACCGGGTGTGGCGCAGCTGGTAGCGCGGGTGGTTTGGGACCATCAGGCCGCAGGTTCGAACCCTGTCACTCGGACCAGCAGGGGCTGACAATTCTGTCAGCCCCTGCTTTTTGCTTGTTCTGCTACATCACCGACAACATCCTGCGCTTTATTGCCAAAACCTAATCTCTGTTGTATAATTACTGTACTGTCCGGGCGGAGGTGAAATATATGTCAAGGCATTTGAAAAATTATGTGGCTACACGAGCGGCGACAAGACTTGTTATGGATGCGGCGAAAAGCGAAAAAGCCAAGGCCGGGCGTGTGACGATGCCGAAAGTCTTTTTTGTTATCGGGATTATCGGTTTTGTTCTTTTGGCGACGGCTACATTCCTTTGCGGCAGGATTCCCCATATGATTGGCATTGCTGCCGGCTTTGCTATACTCGCATTGCCTGATTTGGCGCTTATTATTGCATATTTCAATCAGCGCATATATTATACAGACGAAATGTTTGTCCATAAAAATTTTTGGGGCATTAAGCGACTGTACAGATATGAGGATATCACCGGTATACGCATAGACGGAGATGTCAACTTGTTTTTGGGAAAGCGGAAAGTCCGCATTTATGACAGGGCAGTCGGAAAGAAAGAATTTGTTCGCTGTGCGGGAGAGGGATACCATCGCGTATATGATAAAGGTATCCCGCTGGTGCCGAGAAAAAAGAACGATATATTCAACGGCAACATAAAAAATCCCGGTGAAGCCATAGCCGTCGGCATCATACTCATTGGCGGTATGGCACTGATCTACTGGATTTTTTTGTATGGCATGTGGGCATTGACTGCAAAAACGCAAGATGAACTTACAGTCTCTACGGTCGCTTTTAATCACTGCGAAATACAGGACGACGCAATTCGGCTGTATGGCGACGGTGAGAAGTGCTATATAATACCGAAATACAAAAGTATAATGCCGGATGCCGACGAGTTCCTTGATGAATATCAAAACGGAGGCACGCTGATACTCGGATATGCCAAAGTCTATGCTAATGAAGACGTATATGTATATACTGCCGAGAGCAATGACGGCAGAATGTTTGTTACATTCGAGAAATCAGACGCGCTGCAGAAGGAAAGGTTCATACAACGGTGGAAAGTAATGCCTAAGCCGATTACGACTTTAATGATTTTCCCTCCTATAGTAATGCTCCTGTTTGTGGCGGCAGGATTCTATGTCGGTCGGCATGTTGAAAAGTTCAGCCCAAAGACGGTGCATATCTTTTACCAAAACAGCAATATTAATTGGCCAAACTCAAAGAAAAAGCCAAGCGCGAAAAAGAGAAAAAAACGAAAATAACTTCATAGGTTCTCCACACATCACGAACAAAACTCCAATAACAAACCCCGCTGTGCCGAAAAATGCATAGCGGGGTATATATTTTTTATATCGTGGATTTATCTGAACGGACACGCTGTGAGCTTCACCCAACCCACTTCGCAACCGCATCCGCCGTCAGATTTATCTGACGGGCGTTGTCTATCGTTGGGGTGCCGTCGCCATCCTGATTGCCGTAAACGCCGAAATACGCGTGGCATCCGCCGTCGATTATATATTCGGTCAGCTCGGGGAGGTTGCTGCGGTACTGCTCGTATTTTTCGCGGTTGAGCACTCCGTCATTGCTGCCGTAAATTGACAGCGTCCTTATATTTTCGTTTGAGAGGTCGGCGGTCGAATATGCGGCGAGGAGCAGCAGACCTTTAAAATCGTTCGGGTGTTTTTCGAGATACGCCGCCGCCATCGAGCCGCCGAGGGAGTGGCCGCCTATGTACCAGTCGGTGATCTCGGGGAAGATCTCCCGTATGCCGTCTGCGGCGTTGACATCGAATACCGCGAGATTAAACGGCATCCTGACGAGCACGCAAAGTATGCCCTTTTGGGCGAGCGACTCCATGAGCGGCAGATATGCCGTGTATTCGACTTTTCCGCCGGGATAGAATATCAGTCCCTTTGTCGCATTTTCGCTCTTGCAGACTATATTTCCGTTGTCGAGTTTGATTGTCTCGGTCAGGGAACTGCCGTCCTGAAGCCCGAATGATTCACCTGCGGGCGTTATCGCGTGATAGTAGTCGCCGAGATAGACGGCGCACGCTCCGAAAAGCAGCGCAATGACCGCGACTATCGAAACGATGCAAATTATTATCTTCCGCTTTTTGCTGCCTGTCTTTGCCATGACAATACCTCCCTGTTTCTATATGATTAATAAATCGGGAATATTTTGCGCAGCCAGTATTTCATCATTAGCTAAGGACCCTTCAATCAGCTCCCAGTGGTTGCTTACATTGTCGCAATGGTATAAAAGTTTGGAGTATTCATTGTTTCGCTTTGCTGTAGCCTTGACAACACTATATCCATATCTTGGTAAAAGCTGGCTTGCAGAGACGAACGAATTTCTCATCGCTTGCGAAATTTCACAAATTGGACTAAAATCATCAAAACGACTACTGCGGCAAATACAATAACAGCAAAAAATGCAACAATTGTTTTTGTCATCTGAGTATTGTTTACATCATAAAGGATTGTTTGATTCCCTTGACTATCCTCAGTTATAAGTTGCGAATAAGATGATGCCAAAAAGTTAAACATTCCCATGTCGTTTTTGACATAATAAGAAGCCTGTCCAATATTTACAGATTTCCTTTTTGCTATTTGATTCCATAGGGAATTGTTTTTCACACTGCTATCATCAGTTTTAACCATATTAATTAACTGTCCGTCTTGCGAAAATTCAATAACTATGGAACCTCTGACCAACATTAGCAGAATATTGCCATCATTCCATTGAACATAAAATGAACCTTCATTATCAAATTCAAATAATGTCAACACATTATTTGAATTTGATATAGCAATCTTATTTTCTTTAAAGCCCAAAAGTATTATGCCGTCTTTAGAAACATCAAAAGAAACAATAGGCAATTCGATGCTGTCTAAGGATTTCAAATCAGAAGATTTCCTTAAATTAATATTTTGCCATATTTGGTTAACTTCATTCTCTGATAAGTCAGTCGTTTCGAATTCATAATTTGTCGTTGCATACACATTCAGTCCTCCGAACAGTAGAAATAGAGATATGACACACACTGTAACAAAACATTTTCGCATAAATTACACCTACCATTCCATCATCTTGACATAAATATTTTTAGATAAGAAATAGATTCTATTTCATTCATGATAAATACTTCCCTAAATTAATAATATTACATTTGGTGTACAATAAGCTGTACTTAGCATTATCTGAGTAATAAATATTTAAATTTAGTCTAGCACATTTAAAAAAGTATGGCAATGTTTTTATTATCTGTTGCAGTTTTTCCCGTCCTCGGTTATGATATTAGCGTAAAGGAGTGCTGTTATGTTTTCGGAAAAATTTATCTGTGCGGGCTATGATTATACAACCTATACATTCCATGTCCCCGCGCCTTATTTCAGAAAGGCTTTTGAGATAGACGGCGAAGTCAAAAAGAGTGTTATTACGCTGACGGGACTCGGATTTTATGAGCTCTATGTCAACGGGCAGAGGCTGACTAAAGGCATTTTGGCCCCGTATATCTCGAATCCCGACGATCTTGTCTATTACGACGAATATGACATAACCGAGTGCCTCGTGCCGGGCAAAAATGTTCTCGGCATCATGCTCGGCAACGGAATGCAGAACGCGCCGGGCGGTCAGATCTGGGACTTTGATATCGCCGCCTTCAGGGGCGCGCCGCGCACGGCTTTCTGCGTCTCGACGGAATATATTGACGGCAAAATCGATATTTTCGAGGCTGACGGTTCGGTCAAAACTGCGCCCTCCCCGGTCATTTTCGATGACCTGCGCTGCGGCTGCTACTACGACGCGTGCCTTGAAATTCCCGGCTGGTCAGAGCCGGACTTTGACGACAGCGCGTGGAAAAACGTTCTGCCTGCGGAGACTCCGCGCGGCGAAAAGCGCCTGTGCGAGGCGGAGCCGATAGCGCCCGTGCGCGAGATAAAGCCGGTTCTGATAAGAAAATGCAGGCTCAAGGAATACATAACCCGCGGCGACGTTGTCAAAGAGGCGAAAAAAATCGCGAGCGACGAGCGCGACGGATTTTTATACGATTTCGGCGTGAACTCAGCGGGTACGGTAAAGCTCAGGATAAGCGGCGAGCGCGGGCGGCAAATCGATCTGCAGTTCGGCGAATATTTTGCGCCCGACGGCGAGCCGGACACGAGCAACATCTGCTTCTATCCCGCCGGATATTCCCAGCGCGATGTGTACATACTTAAAGGCGAGGGCGAAGAGACTTTTGAGCCTGTGTTCACCTATCACGGATTCAGATACTGTGTGGTGCTCGGTATAACCGAGGATGAGGCGACCTCCGATCTTCTGACATTTGTTGTGCAGAACTCGGCTCTGCGCGAGATCGGCTCGTTCGTCTGCTCCGACGATATGACAAATAAACTTCAGGCGATGACAAGAAACTCCGATCTCTCGAATTTCTATTATTTCCCGACAGACTGCCCGCACCGCGAGAAAAACGGCTGGACGGGCGACGCCGCTCTCTCTGCCGAGCATATACTGATGAATCTCGATGCCGTCAACAGCTACCGCGAGTGGCTTCGCAACATCCGCGCCGCTCAGCGTACGGACGGGGCTTTGCCCGGCATAGTGCCGACCGGCGGCTGGGGCTTTGAGTGGGGCAACGGACCCGCTTGGGATGCGGCGCTGACGTATATTCCGTATTTCTGCTATGTCTTGCGCGGCGACAGAAAGATAATCGAAGAAAACGCGACGGCGATATTCCGCTATTGCGAGTATATCTCGCGCCGCCGCGACGAGCGCGGGCTTGTAGCGATTGGACTCGGAGACTGGTGCCCGGTGACAAGGGTCAAATCGCCGCTCGAATTTACGGACAGCGTGACATGCATGAGTATTCTCAAGAAAGCCGCCTATATTTTCTCGCAGCTCGGACTTTCGCTTGAACGCGAGTTCTGCGAAAAGCTCTATAATGAGATAAGAGACGCGGTCAGACGGCATCTGATAGACTTCGGCACTATGACTGCGATAGGCTCCTGCCAGACCTCGCAGGCGATGGCGATATATTACGATGTGTTCAATCCCGGCGAAAAGCCCGATGCGTTCAAACGCCTTCTTGAGATAATCAAACGGCGCGATGACCATGTAGACGCGGGCATACTCGGCATGCGCGTGCTGTTCAGGGTGCTCTCCGATTTCGGCGAAGCCGACCTGGCTTTTAAAATGATAACCCGCCCGGACTATCCGTCCTACGGTAACTTCGTTGAGCGCGGGCTTACGGCTCTGCCCGAGGATTTTCTGCGCGAGGAGGACAGACCCAATTCGCTCAATCATCATATGTTCGGCGATATTTCCGCGTGGTTCATTGAATATATCGGCGGCATCCGCGTCAATCCTTTCCTTGCTGATCCGTCGGAGGTTGAGATATCGCCCGTATTTATTGAAAAGCTCGACAGTGCCGAGGCTTCGTATGAGACGGTCGGCGGCAAAGTGAGCGTCAAGTGGCACAGAACATCTTTGGGCATAAATCTCGATATCTCCGCGGACAGCGGAGTTCACGGGCGCATAAGACTGCCCGACGGCTACTCGTTCGCGGACGAGTGCGGCAGCATCGAAGAGCTTCACAGCGGGAATTTTGAAATAATCAGAGAGTGAAAACAGGAGGAAAAATGAAAGAGAAAATACTTTTCGTCAATTCGTGCGTGCGCGGTGAGAACGAATCGCGCACTCTCGCACTCGCAAAAACCGCACTCAGCCGCCTTGACGGCGATATTGAAGAGATACGCCTTGCCGACGCGAATTTGAAGCCGCTCGACGCGGCGGGACTCGCGAAGCGCGCCGAAAGCGCGGAAAAGAACGACTTTTCCGACCCGGTCTATGACTGCGCGAAGCAGTTCGCCGCCTGCGACACCGTCGTTGTCGCCGCGCCGTTCTGGGACTACAGCTTCCCGGCGTTTCTAAAAATTTATATCGAATCCCTGTGTGTCGGCGGGCTGACTTTTCTCTACGGCAGCGACGGCGTCCCGATAAGCTATTGCAGGGCGAAGAGACTGATTTATATCACCACTTCGGGCGGATATATCGGCGGCACGGACTTCGGCTTTGAATATATCAAGACGGTCACGAAGTCGTTCTTCGGTATTGAGAACTTCAGCTTTTTCAGTGCCGAGGGGCTCGATATCCTCGGCAATGATCCGGCTGCGATACTGAAAGCGGCGCAGGAGAAGATAGAGCGCGAGCTCTGATACAACTCAAAACTTCAAGCCCCCGGTGTTTTTCTTCGCCGGGGGTTGCTCTTTTATGAATAGCTGTTTTATTTTTGAACAAAAATCAGTATATGAAAAATATTTTTCATAGAGACTGCATAATTCTCAAAAGCGATTAAAAATAATTTATTTTGCAGTAGAATTATTTTGAAATACATTTGGCATATATTTATGTCAGACCGATACTTATAACGAAGCGAAAAGGGGATCGCAATGAAGAGGGTAACGGCAGTTTTATTGGTCCTGTTGACGGCGCTCGCGGTTTTTGCCGCCTGCTCCAAAAACTCAGTCCACACGGTGACATTCGACAGCTCGGGCGGAACGCAGATAAAGACCCAGCATATCCGCGACGGCGAGAGCGCCAAAAAGCCGTGGGATCCGCACAAAGAGGGTTTCACTTTCATCGAGTGGCAGTATAACGGCACGGCGTTTGATTTCAACACCGCGATAACGGGGGACATCACCCTTGTCGCGTCCTACAGCATCGACGAGGGTACGGATATAGTCCTGCTCGTACTCTGCTACGGCGACGGCAGGGAGAACGAAATAATCGAGATAAAGCGCGGCGAAGCGGCGTTTGCGCCGCCGACTCCCGAGCGCGAGGGATATAAATTCGAGGGCTGGTTCAACGGCGACACCGAGTTCGATTTCTCAACGCCCATAAACGACGATTTGAACCTCACTGCGAAATGGAAAGCGACGGGAAAAACCGAGAGCGGGTCCGAAAATCAGCCCGCGGCGGCGGAGGAATCCGCGCAGAAATATTCCGATACCGCGGCGAAATATTCCGGCAGATGGTATCTCGACGGCTATTCCGATATATTTGTCGATGTGTCGAACTCCGCGAGCGGGATGAATCTGCGCTCGTATAATTTCTCGCTGCCCTCGTCTTCGGGGAGCGTCGCGGCGTATACTCTTTATCCCTCAAAGTCGCTTTCGTCCTCGGGCGGCAGCTGGGGCAACTCAATTTCCGTGCCGTTCGCCTCGTGGGAGAGCTCGCTGAGCGCAAATAAAATAATTCTCGGCAGCAGCTGCTTCTATATCAATAATAAGAAATTCGTGAAAGCTCCCGGTACTAAGGACAGATACACCGGCACCTGCTACAGAGAGGCGCGCGGAGTGTGGTATCTGTTCAACAATCCCGACTCTACAATTGAAATATACACCGCGCAGAAGGGCGGCGACGAGACGGGCGATCGCTTCGGCATAAAGGCGACGAATTTCGACATCGCAACTCTCAGCACCTATACGAAGTCATCGACCGGCGGCGGATATGCGGACAGAAAGAGCGACTGGGACAGCTACGGAATATCCGTCAGCAACGGCGTTCTGACGATAAAGAACAAGAACGGCACAAGAACATTTTATAGCAAGAAAAAATACCAGAGCGTGACGGGCGTCAGGCTCAGCGCGACGGAGGCTAAACTCAGAGTCGGTCAGACGAAAGTGCTCACCGCCACTGTTATCCCCGCCGACGCATATGACAAGGACTACACCTGGTCGAGCGACGATCCGTCGATAGCGGAGGTCGCGGGCGGCATAGTCGCGGCGAAAAAAGAGGGCACAACGAATATCAGAGTTACCACAAAGGACGGCAACCGCGTGGCGGTCTGCAAGGTGACGGTATATATCGACCATGTCACGGACGTTACCCTGAACTTGTCCTCGCTCAGCCTGACAGTCGGCGATTCGAGGCAACTTCGGGCGACTGTCGCTCCGCGCAACGCGGCGAATCAGAAGGTCACATGGTCGAGCAGCAATAGCAATATAGCATCTGTCTCGAGCTCAGGGCGCGTCACGGCAAAGGCGAAAGGTACTGCCGTGATAACCGTAAAGACTGAGGACGGAAACAAGACCGCTTCATGCACCGTGACCGTCAAAAACCCGACCCTCGCGGCCGTTGCGGCGGCGCAGGTGTCGAACAACGGCACAGCCGCGCCGCAGATACACGCGTCAGCGCTCGTCTCCGGAGGAACCGGAAAATATACTTCTTATAAAATAAAGATATTTTTAAACGGCGCGCTCGTGGCGGAAAAATCGGAAAAAAGCATGTCATATACCCCGAAGGTCAGCGGAATGTACACCGTGGAAGTCACCGTTACAGACTCCGACGGGGAAACGGCGAGCGGAAAGATGCTCATAAATGTGTCCGTAGTCGAGCCTACGGAGAAACCGACAGAAAAGCCTACCGAGAGGCAGACGGAAAAGCCCACGGAGAAGCCTACGGAAAAGCCCACGGAAAAGCCCACGGAAAAGCCCACGGAAAAGCCCACGGAGAAGCCTACGGAGAAGCCTACGGAAAATCCCACGGAGAAACCGACAGAGAAACCGGCCGACGAGCCGATAAATCCGATCCCGTCGGAGCCGGTAGATCCCGTGACCGAGCCGGCGATGGAAGCACCGGTTACCCCCGAGCCCGCACTGGACTGAATATAAAACGCAAATAAAAAAGACTGTCGCAGATTTATTCTGCGGCAGTCTTTTGCTCATTTTACGCCTGGTAAGTCCCCATAAAGCTGTTGACATCGCTCTCGCATGAGCGCATGGCGAGTATCGTCTGTCCGAAGAGCTTTTCAAGCTCCCAGCCGAGTCTCTCCGCGCCCGTGCGGATAACGTCGCGCGAGCAGCCCGCGGCGAACTTTTTATCTTTGAACTTCTTTTTGAGGCTCGAAACCTCCATGTCCATCACACTCTTGGACGGGCGCATCAGCGCCGCCGACCAGATGAGCCCTGTCAGCTCGTCCGCCGCGAAGAGCACCTTTTCCATCTCGTGAACAGGCTCGATGTCGACGCAGATGCCGTAGCCGTGGGAGCAAATTGAATATATCATGTCGTCGCCGACTCCGCCCGCCTTGAGCAGCTCGGGAGCTTTCTTGCAGTGCTCCTCCGGATAGAGCTCGAAGTCGATGTCATGCAGCAGACCGACTATGCCCCAATATTCCTCCTCGTCCGCATAGCCGAGCTCCTTCGCGTACCAGCGCATAACGCCCTCGACGGTCAGCGCGTGGCGAATGTGAAACGGGTCTTTGTTGTATTTTTTCAGAAGCTCGAACGCTTCGTCCCTCGTGATCTTGCTCTCTCTCATTTTTGTCGTCTCCTTGCATTTTGCGCATTATTGCGCGAGTTTTCACAATTATACCACTTGCTTGGTAGGCTTTCAACTATATGCGCGGCTTTATGTCGAGATTGACAAGCGCACTCTGATTTATCGAAAACAGCAGATCAACAAGCTCATTTTCGTCAATGCAGTAGTCCGAGCGTATCCATTGGATAATAACGCCCGTGCTGCCGTTGAGAATATATGAGTAGATATATTGCTCCTGCTCCTTCGGAAAAACGATGTTCAGGTTCTCAATAAACTGAATTATCGACTGCTGCATGAATTTTGAACGGAACGCGGGGTCAACCGAGTCGACAAGCAGCGTGCGGAACGGCTTGTCGTTTTCTTTGATATACATTAGAAATGAAAGCAGATATCTGTGCGCGCCGAGGTCGTTTTCCGCGCCTATTTTCTTTAAGTGATCCTGAGTCGCGTCGAGCAGCTCGTTTTCGACCTCTTCGAGCAGCTCTTTCGGCTCGGAGTAGTGCGCATAAAAGGTTGAGCGGTTGAGGTCGGCGCGCTCGCATAATTCTCTTACAGATATTTTTGTTACCGAGCCTTTCTCGCCCAGAAGATCCATCAGCGCGTTTTTGAGCAATATTTTTGAAAGTCTCGTGCGCTGGTTATTTTTTGTGTTCATATTATCCCACCATTTTCAGATGATTTTGTCGGTTTCATAACAGCGATTAACAAAACTGATGATTGTTAATCCGACACGATGTAGATATAATAGTAGTGTAATATGAAATCTTTCAATTGTCAAGGAGACCTTAACCTTTCTGTCTCCAATGATTTTATCGCCTGCGGAAAACGGCGCGTTACGGAAAGCTTCAGACGGAATCCAAGGACGCGCCGAAACCGCGGCGACAACTATATAAGAAATTCATTCAGCCTTTTAACATTTTAGCCGCGCCGATCCTACGGGGTCGGTTTACGGCTCAAATCATATAAAAAGCACCGCAAGCGCATAAAGCTGTGGCAAAGGCAGCTGCAAATATATTTTTATATCTATAAGATAAAATAAATGAAGGAGTTCTCGTGATGGCAAAAGCAAAATTTTTTGAAAAGCGGGCGCTTGATTCGCGCCTGACCTCGCCCGATGTTACGGCGAAGGAGAAGTGGCTGGGCTATCTGCTCGGCCCGTCCGGCGCGCTGCTTTTAAACGCCGTGCTCGCGACCTACCTCAATGTCTATTATACCGATGTCCTAAACCTCACCACCGTGTGGGGCGGCGCGTTCCTCGCGGTGTTCCCGATAGTGTCGAAGATAATCGACGCCATAACGAATATAGTTATGGGCTATATCATCGACCGCACGCGCACAAAGCAGGGCAAGGCGCGCCCATGGCTGCTGCTCTCCGCGCCGCTTGTCGCCGTGACCGGCATATTGCTCTTCACAGTCCCCTCGGGTAACCGGACGGTGCAGGTGATATGGGTCATGCTCTCGTATAATCTGTTTTATTCGTTCGCTTATACAATTTATAACATGAGCCACAATCTTATGGTTCCGCTCTCGACGAGAAACACGGAACAGCGCGGTTCGCTCTCGGTTTTCAATCAGATATCGACTATCATGATGAGCGGCATAATCGTCGCGCTCATCTTCCCCATGCTCATCATGCCGCAGCTCGGCGTTGACAAATCAAAGTGGATAGTTACGATGAGTATTCTCTCGTGCATCGCGTTGCCGCTGACGCTTATGGAGTATTATTTCACCAAGGAGCGCATAACCCTCGAGGGCGGCGAGCAGAAGAAAGATAGCGTCGCAATGGTAACTCAGCTCAAGGCGATTTTCAGCGATAAATATATGATAATAATTTTCATATATTTTCTTATTTTCACCGTCGGCTCGACTATCAAAAACATCTCGCTCGTTTATTTCTCGAACTATGTCCTCGGTACATATAACGACGGCAAGACCCAGACCATGCTCTCCGTTATCGGCGGCATCCCGATGGGCATCGGCATTTTTGCCGTCTGGCCGCTCGCGAAGAAGTTTGGTAAACGCAATTTAACGGCAATCGGCTTTATCTTCTATGCTGTCGGCTCGGCTATATGCTGGCTCGCGCCGACGAATATGGTAATAGTGCTTATCGGCCAGTTTATAAAGAATATCGGCGGTCTGCCGTGCTCATATGTGTTCATGGCTCTGTTCGCGGACGTGCTCGACCATGTCGAGTGGAAAAACGGCTTCAGGTGCGACGGCATCGCGATGTCGATATATAACACGATCGCTGTCGCGAGCGTCGGAATCTGCACGGGTATATTCAATCTCATTCTCTCGAAGTCCGGCTATGCCGCGCCCTATACCAATGCGGCGGGTCAGCTCATCGCCGTGCAGCCGGCGAGCGTCAAGAGCGCGATAACATTTACTTTCGTAGGACTTGAGACTATAACCGGCATAGTCCTTGCGATACTTCTGCTGTTTTTGAATGTCGAAAAGAATATCGCCAAGGAGCAGGAGGAGATAAAACAGAGAAACGGGGAGACGACAGAATAAAATGAAGAAGAAACTTCTGATAATCATTCTGATTGCAGCCGCCGTCATTGCCGCGTGGCTCGCGTTCTGCGGCTATCAGTGGAGCTGGGGACCGTTTGTGAAGCTCCACGATGTAAAAACCGCTTCGCTCGAGGGCAACGGCGAAAAGTATTCGCTTGATAATACACCCGAAAATGCCGACAACCCGATAAAAGGCAAGACCGTTATATTCCTCGGCTCTTCCGTGACCTACGGCTCGGCATCCGGCGGGGTTTCGTTTGCCGACTATATTGAAAAGCGCGACGGCTGCGAGATGATAAAAAGCGCAGTCTCCGGCACGACACTCGTTGAATCCGGCATTGATTCATATGTGTCGCGTCTCAAAAAGCTCGATGCGGAAAAAGCCGATCTTTTAGTCTGTCAGCTCTCGACCAACGACGCGTCTCAGAAGAAAGAGCTCGGAAAAATAATAGAGTCGAAAAATCTCAATGACTTCGATACAAAGACAATAGCCGGAGCAATAGAATATATAATCTGTTACTCAAAAGAGAAATGGAACTGCCCGGTGATTTTTTACACGAACCCGCGTTATGACAGCGACCTGTACGGGGAAATGGTGGATATTCTTAAAGAAGCCGAGGCGAAGTGGGGTATATCCGTTATAGATATGTGGAACGATGCCGAGCTTAACGCAGCGTTAAATAAGAATACGGCTTTGTATATGGCGGATAAGATACATCCCACAAAGGCAGGATATCTCGAAATATGGACTCCGTTTATGGAGAAAACCGTTTTCGGGGTTATGAAAGAGGAGGCGAAGTGATACAGTGAAAGCAGTTAATATAAAAACAGAATACCTGAAAAATCCGTTGGGTATTGACATAGAAAATCCTCGTGTTATGTGGAACTGCGAGGGCGGTGTAACTCAAAATGCGTACCAAATCGTCACAGATGATTGGAACAGCGGAAAGATTGAGTCAAGCTCAATGCGTATCGTTGTTCCTGTAAAATTTGAAAAAGGCAAAAGAGTAACCTATAGAATTAAGCTTTGGGACGAAAACGACACCGAGGGTGAATTCAGCGAGGAGAACTTTTTTGAATACGGCATCAAGAATTGGTCGGCAAAGTGGATTACAGGCAACTATGAAGTAGACAAAAAAGGCTATGAAAAGGAGAAAAAACTTGAAAAATCGTTCTTCCTTTCAGGTGTGAATTATCTTGCTACTGCAAACAAGCCCGAACCTGACCGTTTTCCTGTTGACTGCTTCAAAAAGGAGTTCGGTGCAAAAAAAAATGTCGAATCCGCACGACTTTATGCAACTGCCTGTGGTATATATTCGGCATACATAAACGGTGAAAAAGTGTCTATGCCGCTTGCACCGGGTATCACGGACTATCGCAAGCGTGTGCAGTATCAAACATATGATGTAACTAAACTTATTAAAGAAAATAATGTTATAAATATTGACCTTGCAGACGGTTGGTATCGTGGATCATGCGGTGCTTGGGGACTTAAAAATCAATACGGTTGCGAAACAAAAATCCTTGCACAACTTGAAATCAAGTATGCAGACGGAACAAATGACACAATTTCAACAGACCGTTCGTGGCTTTGGTCAAATGACGGTGCAATTTCTTTTGCTGATAACAAAGACGGTGAAATTGTTGACGCAAACAAAAAGCCTACATATTCATCAAGGGCGAAGGAAACATCATACGCAGTTGTTCCGTCAGCTTCAAATAATGTTCCCATTGCTGAAAAAGCAATCTTTAAGGGCAAAATGACAACTGCACCAAGTGGCAAGAAAATCATTGATTTTAAGCAGAACTTGGCAGGTTATGTGTCGTTTAAAATAAATGCCAAACAAGGACAAAAAATAACACTTCGTTTTGGCGAAATGCTTGACGCAAATGGGGAATTAACGCTTAAAAATATTCAATGCACGAATAAAAAGCTAACCACTCCACTTCAAAAAATCGAATACACTTGCAAAGACGGATTGAATGAATACAAAACAAGCTTTGCAATTTTCGGATTTCAATATATGGAGATTGACACAGAGATTGAAGTGTCTGACGATTGCTTTACAGCGATAGCGGTTTATTCCGATATGGAGGAAACAGGATTTTTTGAATCATCAAATGAACTGCTCAACAAATTTGTTACTGCAACAAAATGGTCAACAAAATCCAACAGTACGGATTTACCTACCGATTGCCCTACAAGAGAGCGACACGGTTGGACGGGTGATGCTCAAATTTTCTTTAACACAGCAGCGTATCTGTTTGACTATGCAACCTTCAGCGAAAAATATATTCGTGATGTATTTGATTGGCAACAAAAAGACGGCAAACTTCCTCAGATTGCGCCTTACGGCGGTGTGGACTTCTTTATGTCATGGATGAACGGCAGTGTAGGCTGGTCTGATGTGGGTATACTTATCCCCTATCGTTTTTGGAAGATTTACAATGACGATTGCCTTATCAAACAATACTACAACGGTATGGTGAAATATGCAAAATTTATGATTTCTCGTTGCGGAAAGTGGACACCGCTAAAGCATAACATTCAGCTTTCAAGCAACAACAAAAAGTATTTTGTCAACTTCGGTCAATCTTACGGTGAGTGGGCAGAGCCTAAGGATGTTTTTCCAAATGATTGGAAAAATACCGTTATGCCAAATCCCGAGGAGTCAACCGCTTACACTTCATATATTCTTTCTCTTATGTGCGAGATTGCAAAATATATGGGTGATAACGCAAATTTACCGTTGTTCAAGGAATATTCTGACGGTTGCAAAAAGGCTTACGGAGAGCTGATAACAAAAAAAGATTATTCGCTTGACACAGACAGACAAGCAAAGCTGGTAAGACCGTTGTTTATGAATTTGCTTGACGAAAACAGTACGGAATTTGCAAAGAAACGACTTGTCAAGGCACTTGATAATTACGGTTGGCGACTTGGCACAGGCTTTTTGTCAACTCCGTTTATTCTGGATGTACTTGCAGACATCAATATTGATTATGCCTATAAACTGCTTGAAAATGAAGAAATGCCCGGCTGGCTGTTCATGCCCAAAAACGGCGCGAACACCGTCTGGGAGTCATGGGAGGGCACCGCGGCGCAGGGCGGTATAGCCTCGCTCAATCACTATTCCAAGGGCGCCGTGTGCGAGTGGCTGTTCGGCACGATGTGCGGAATAAATGTCGCCGGAGAAAACCGATTCACTATAGCCCCGCGCCCGGGCGGGCATTTCGAGTTCGCCGAGGCGAGCTATGACAGCGTATACGGAAAAATGTTTGTGCGCTGGGACAAAACTGACGGGGGATACAAATATAAAATATCCGTCCCGTCGAACTGCCAAGCGGATATAATTCTGCCCGACGGAAGAGAGAAAACCGTCGGAGCGGGTGAATATGAATTCTGAGGAGGAAAATCCATGAAAAGATCGATAGCCGCCGTTATAGCGATTCTTGTTCTGCTTGTGTCGCTGCTGTGCGCGTGCAAAAAGGACGACACAAAAACAAATGCAGACACCACCGGCGAAGCGCAGACGAGCGCGGCGGGCGATGTTGTCGATGACACGACCGCCCTTCCCGAGGACAGCACCGCGCAGGAGGGCGAGACAAACGAAACTCAATCGGCCGACCCCGCAAAGCCCGGCGAGACCGCTTCGAATCAGGTAACCGCCGCGCCCTCGAAGAATGCAAAAGACTGGACTAAGGCCGAGATAATCGCCTATTTCAACACCGGCGCGAACAGAGTCAAGTACGGCGCAAAATCAGTCACCCGCAACTACACCGAGACGAAGAACGATGCCGACAAGACCGAGTTGCCCAAGGCGATAGACGCAATAGGCAAGAGCGCGATGAAGATCTTCATGAAGCGCGACGACAAGGCGATAGTCCTGACCTCAAAAGAGGATATCAGAAACGTATTCCCCGTCGGCGGCAAGGATTGGGTCAGCAAGCTTACAGTATCCGATGTCAAGAGCGCAAAGATAGAGGACAAGGGCGGCGAATATCAGATAACCCTGACCTTCGGCACTGAGGTCAATCCCTCGGGCGATAAGGGCTATGCCGCGGCGTTCGGTGTGCTGACCGCCGACATGGTGAACTTCGACTATCCCGGCCTCTCGCTCACCGACCAGAAATTCACCTATTATAACGGAACGATAGTAGCAAGATTCAGCAAGTCCACCGGCAACATGGTCTATGCCCACTATGACTATCCCGTTATTATTGAACTGACGGCGCATCTGCTCGGCTCGAACACGAGGGTAAAAGTCGGCATGACAACAATAAACGACTTCACGATAAAATATTAAAAGTTACATCCGAAAAACAAAATGTCCCGCACGGAAACGTGCGGGGCGTTTTGCGTATATTTTTATTTGAGCGAGTTGCCGGCGCTGAACGCTCTTGCGACCGTCTCGCCGAGGACAACATAGGTGTTGTTGAACGGGTCGAAGGTTATCGGCTGCGCCTTTGAAACATCGACGTTTCCGTTCTCGTCGAGCACGCGTTCGTCGACGCAGACGTTGACTATCTCGCCGACCATGCGCCCGGTGCCTGCGTCGTAGCTCTTGAGCCTGCACTCTGCGGCGATGGGCAGCTCTTCAATCAGCGGCGCATCAACAAACTTCGATTTGACGGTGTGAAAACCCGCCTTTTCGAATTTATCTGGCGTATTTCCTGCGGAAACAAGACCGACATAGTCGCAGGCGGCAGTGTGTTCGAGGTCGGCCATGCTCACGGTGAATGCCTTTCTCTCGAGGATATTCTTCGTGGACTTGTGGCCCGCGCTTATGCACATGGATATTTCATTGCCGCCGCTGATGCCGCCCCATGCGGCGTTCATAGCGTCGGGGTTGCCATCCTTGTCGTAGGAACCGAGGATAAGCACCGGCTGCGGATAGGTGAATGGCTTTGCGCCGAAATCTTTTCTCATGATAATTCCTCCTTTGATTTGACTTTATTATAGAACCTGAAGTCGGCTTTAAGTCAAGGAAAAACGAAAAAAGTTTACAAATAAAAACAGCCCCGGACTTAACATCCGGGACTGAATAAAAATCTGTTAGTCTCTCTCTTTTTCGAACGAGATAACTTTTCCGCTCTTTGCGTTTATCTTGTACTCATACTCGAATCCGCCGCATTTGAATTCAACATCGTAGTGCGCGGTGAGCGAGTCGGTGTCAAGCTCGGTTTCGAGCTCCGTGACCTGAGCCTCGGTGAGACCCGCATGGTCGAGTGCGGCTTTCTTCGCGGCGTCCGCGGAGACATACTTCGAGGGGTCGGCGGGCTTTGAATCGTCAAGCTCGCGGTCGAAGTCGATTATTCTGCCGTTCTTCGCGTTGACCTCGACTTCGTACTCATATCCGCCGGAAACGAACTCGATATCATAGTGCGGGGTGCGGTCGTCAATATCAAGCTCAGCTTTGGTGAATGTGACCTTTGAAGCGTCGAGAGAAGCTCTCTTGAGCGCGGCGGCCTTTGCCTCATCAACGGAGATGAACTTTGATGTGTCAACTGAGGGCTTCTTATCCACGCGCTCGCGGTCGAACTCGAGAATCTTTCCGCTCTTTGCGTCTATCTCGAACTCATATTCATATCCGCCCGAGACAAATTCTATATCATAGTGCGGGGTGCGGTCGTCCACGTCAAGCTCCGCTTTCTTGAAAGTGACCTTTGATGCGTCAAGGGAAACTTTCTTGAGGGCTATTGCCTTCGCCTCGTCGATGCTGATATAGCCTGAGACATCGGGCTGGGGCTTTGAGGGCTTCGAGGGGTCAGCGGGCTCGACTTCTTTTTTAAGAATGCTGCCGTCCGTTACCGCTATCTCGTAGTCGTATTCGTTCGCCCCGGCGATGAACTCGATGTCGTAGTGGGCGACAAGATCGTCGCTGTCGAGCTTCGCTTCGGTGAACTTCGCGTCGGCTCTTGCAACGCCCGCATCGGCGACTGCAATGTCTATCGCGGCGTCAAGGCTTATCTTCACTTCCTGCTGGATCTGTCCGGAGTTGCCCGAGCCCGTGTCGGGCTTATCCTGCGGCGGCGCGAACGCAGAGAAGATAGCCATAATGACTGACATGAGCGCGACTCCGATGGATTTGAAAATACTTGCAAACATAGTATCTGTCCTTTCTTATCGGGATCGTGTCCCTTAGTACACCCATATAATAACCCGCGAAAATTAAAGAAAGATTAGAGCGCAAAAATTTTTCGGAAAGTTTGAAGTCCGTAAAACAGTGTGCTGTGATGTTGATAAATTGGGATTTGTCCATCCCCGATGTCAAACAATATAAAACAACAAACCGGCCGCAGAAAATCTACTGCAACCGGTTCATTTATTTATGCTGTTATACCGCCGTCAAAAGGTTACGGTAAACTCGCTTCCCTCGCCGTAAACGGAGGAGGCGGAGACTTTTCCGCCGTGGAGCGCCGCTATCTGGCTGACGAGCGAGAGCCCCAAGCCGAATCCGCTTTCGCGGCTGCGGGATTCGTCCGCGCGGTAAAATCTGCCCCATATCTTCGGCAGATCCTCTTCTTTTATCCCTATTCCGTCATCCTTCACCGAGAGCACGATGCCGTTGTCTTTCTTGAGCCTGACTTCGATGTGCCCGTCGTCTCTGCCGTATTTGACGGCGTTCGAGAGCAGATTTTCGAGCATCAGCGATATCAGCTGCGCCTGCGCGGGGATTATAATATTGTCTTCGATGTCCGCAGTGAGCGTGATGTTCTTCGCGGGGACAAAATCGGCGCATGTTTTTTTGACGAGTTCGCTTAAGTCGGTGTCCTCGAGCTTGTAGCGCTTGTCGCCCTGCTCGGTGCGCGAGAGCGTCAGCAGAGCCGTGACGAGCTTCGTCATCTTGTCCGTCTGCTCGTCTATCGACGAGAGCGCTTCGAGCATATCTTCTTCGCTCGCGTTGTCGGACAGCGCGTATTCGCATTCCGCCTTTATCACGGCGAGCGGTGTGCGCAGCTCGTGCGAGGCGTCGGAGGTGAACTGCTTTTCATTTTCGAACGAGGTCTGGAGCCTTGCGAGCATGTCGTTGAAGGTCTCGGCGAGCGTGTATATTTCGCCCGCACTTTTCTCCATTTCTATGCGCTTCGAGAGGTCGGTACCGTCGGTTATCTCATGTGCCGAGCGGCAGATATTCTCAACCGGCTTCATCGTTTTGCGCGATATTAAATACGCCCCGACGGCGGCGATAATAATAAACGCCGGGAGAATGTATATGACCGTCATGGTTATTGCGTCGAACGCGCTCTTGGCGGCGTCGGCGTTGATGAATCCGCGTACCCAGACCGGGGGATAGGTCGAGTTACTGCATATGAATTCAACTTTGAAAACCGTCCTGTCCGCGTTTGCTGGCAGTTCAACGCTCAGCGAGCTGACTTCGTCGCGGGTCAGACCCGCGTGCTCGAGCGCGATATCAATCGCCTTTTCGCTGTTTATTCCGTCCCTGAACTCGGTGCTTTTGTAGACGGTGTCGCTGAGCCCGGACATCGCGGTGTCCGCCTCGTATTTGATTATCTTCCCAGAAAAGGCGTCGATTTCGTATTCGTATTTGTTGAAATCGAGACGGGTGTCGTAATAATAATATTTGTTTCCGTCTGTCTCGAATGTTCCGACCACGCCGTTCTTGCGATTCTCGCTGTTTATCAGCGCAGCGGGGGACTCGCCGTCGATATATCTGCCGCTTGAGTCAAAGACATTGCAGTAGACCTCGTCGACGAAGAAGGCAAAATCGTTCTCGATTTCGAGAATGCCGTTCTTGTATTCTATCTCGTCAACATTGCGCTCGACCGTGCTTATCAGTTCATTTTGCAGGCGCGAATCGGCAATCTGCGAGCCTGTTATCAGTATTCCTCCGATGCCGAGGGAGCTGACAACGGCGATGAGCAGCGTTATCCACACCGTTATCCGAAGCTTGAACGAAGAGCGGCGGCGCGCGGGTCTTGTTTTTTTATTTGATGACATAGCCTGCACCCCTCACGGTGTGAATGAGTTTGATATCCTCGCCCTCGTCTATCTTCTTGCGGAGATATCGGATATATACGTCGACAACATTCGTGCCACCCTCGTAGTCGTAGTTCCAAATGTGATCCTCAATTTTCTCGCGGCTGAGTACAACGCCCTTGTTCATCACAAGATATTGCAGCAGCTCATATTCCTTTGCCGAGAGCGATATCTCCCTGCCCGCGCGTTCAACGCGCCTCGCTGCCGTGTCGACTGTCAGGTCGCCGACGGAAATTATACCCGTCTTTTCTCCGTATTTTTTGCGCGTCATGACGCGCAGTCTCGCCGAGAGCTCGTCGAACGAAAACGGCTTTATCAGATAGTCGTCGGCACCGATGTCGAGCCCCGTGACCCTGTCTTCGATGCTGTCGCGCGCCGTCAGGAACAGCACCGGCGTGTCGATGCCGTGCGCCCTTATCTTTTTGACAAGCTCGAACCCGTTCATTATCGGCATCATGACATCGAACACCGCCGCGTCATAGTCGGTCGATGTTATCAGATCATATGCCTCGCCGCCGTCAAAACAGCTGTCCACGCTGTAGCCGGCAGCCTTGAGCTGCTTTGTGATTATCCTGTTGAGACTCTTCTCGTCCTCGGCAAGCAGAATACGCATTGGATCACCCTCCGGTATAATTATACAGATTTTATCATAGCGTGTAAAGATTAAACGAAGATTAGAAAATCGGGCGTGGGTATAAAAATAACACGAACACTGCAAAAGCAGTATTCGTGTCATTGGTGGAGACGAAGAGGATCGAACTCTCGACCTTACGGATGCGAACCGTACGCTCTCCCAGCTGAGCTACGCCCCCATTTGTTTGCTATGTGATTATAAGATTTTTTTTGCGGTTTGTCAAGTGTTCGGAGGCGGTTTGGAAAAATTTTTCTTCGCCGCCCCGGTTTTTATGCCATCGGCTTGCAGACATCGATCCAGCTTTCGGGCTTGGAGTATTCCTCGAGCTCGGCGGGAGTCAGCTCTATCATGCTGTTGCTGCTGCCGCAGGCGGGGTATACCGTATTGAATCTCTTGAGTGACTCGTCGAGATATATCTTCACTCCGTCGTTCACGGCAAACGGGCACACTCCGCCGACCGCGTGGCCGATAAGCTGCGCCGCCTCTTCGTGCGAGAGCATCTTTGCCTTTTTGCCGAAGCGCGATTTGTATTTTGCGTTGTCTATCTTCATGTCGCCCGCCGTGACAATGAGTATCGGCTCGCCGTCGAGCGAAAATGATATAGTCTTTGCTATCCTGCCCTCTTCGCAGCCGAGAGCCTTTGCCGCGAGGGCAACGGTCGCGCTCGACTCGTCTATCTCCATCACTCGGTTCTCGATTCCGAGCTTTCTGAAATATTCTCTGACTCTTTCTATTGACATTGGGTTTCCTCCAAATGCAAAAGCCGCAGGATCAACCGTGCGGCTCTTGATTTTTTGTTATTTGCGGCTCCTCTTGCTCTTGACTCCGTCGGTGACGCTCTCCTCCGGCGCGCTGAACGCTGCGAGCCTGATTATCAGGATGATGAGTATCGCCGCGAGAGCCGAGCAGGTGTAGACTATCCACATGTTCGTGACGTTCGAGATGAACTTGCCGATAAACGGCACGCAGTGCGTGGCGAGCGCGACTATTGAAGCACCCTCGGGCAAAGACGAACCGAACGCAAATTCGTATTTGCCGCCGAGCTTGTACAGCGCAACTTCGTCCGCGGATGCGGCGGATGCCCTGCGTGTGAGGCACAGCGAGCCGCTCTTTATATTCGAGCCTGCGACATTTTCGCTGCACACGGCGAGTCCGCGGTCGAGCAGGAATTTGTCGGGGTGCGCCGCCGCAACGCAGAGAAGCGCGGTGACGAGCGACACAACGGCTATTATGACGATGAGAACAGTCGTGAATATCCTCGCGCCCTTGAATTTGTCTTTCTGCGGCTTGAATCCGTTCTGGAGCATCGCACCCGAATAGTCCGAGGTGCGCTCGAAGTCGAACTTCGGCTCGACCTTGGAAGCTGTCTCATCGGAGAGGGTCTTGCGCGGTCTGCTCTTGTCTATCGGCGCGCCGAAATATCCGTGGGGATCGGGTTCGCCGTATTCATTCTTCTGCTTTTCAACAGGCACTTCTTTAACTTCGGGCTCTGACTCTTCGACAGAAACCTCTTCCTCGCCGGAATAAGTCTCTTCAAAGTCGTCCTCTACCGGTTCGAGCTCGTTTGCGGAGATAACCGAGTTGTCTATCACGCTGTCATAGCTGCACTCTTCAACGCGTCTCGCTTCCTCAGCCGCTTTTGCTTCAGCTGCTGCTCTTGCTTCAGCTGCTGCCTTTGCTTCGGCTGCTGCGCGGGCTTCCTCGGCTTTTCGTGCTTCTTCGGCGGCTTTTATCTCTGCCGCCGCCTTTTCCGCCGCCGCGTTCAGCTCATCCTGCTTGGCCTTTTCCATGCGCGCCTCAAATTCGGCGTTGAGCTGTTCGATGGTCTTTGGCATGAATTTATCCATTTTCTCTTCACCTTCCGACTTAAAACAAAAATCTCCTATATAAGTCTATTATAAAGTATAATATTTGAAGCACACAAAGTCAACAAAAAAGCCCGAATGTCGCAGAACATGTGCGCATTTGCTCAAAAAAGGCTGAAAAAGCGGGCGCATAAAGTATAATCAAAGCGGAGAAAAACAGAAAAGGAGAAAGACCATGGGAATGAAAGAATGCACACTGGCGAGCTCTATTATCCGAACGAGGAGTCGATATTCGACGAGCAGCTCAAAAAGCTCGATCTGCTCTACGAGTTCAATTCCACGCGCCCGACTGAGCAGAAGAAAAGGCAGGCGCTGATGAAAGAGATGTTCGCCGAAGTCGGCGAGAACTGCTATCTCGAGCCGCCATTCCACGCGAACTGGGGCGGGCGCACATCCATCTCGGCGACTCTATATACGCAAACTTCAACTTCACCGCCGTTGACGACTCGCATATCTACATCGGCTCGCACACGATGATAGGCCCGAATGTCACCGTCGCGACCGCGGGGCATCCTATCCTGCCCGAGCTGCGCGAAAAGGCGTATCAGTTCAATATGCCCGTGCATATCGGCAGAAACTGCTGGATAGGTGCGAGGGCTCTGATAATGCCCGGAGTGACGATAGGGGACAACAGCGTTATCGGCGCGGGCAGCGTCGTTACGAAAGATATTCCGGCGAATGTCGTGGCTTACGGCAATCCCTGCCGCGTCGCGAGGGAGATAAACGAGCACGACCGCGAGTTCTATTACAAAGACAGACGAATCACGAAAGAGATTTTTGACGAAGTAAAGAAAATGTAAAGCAAACCCGCCAAAGTAAACCCGCCGTAGATATAAGTCTGAGGCGGGTTTTGCTATAGTTTTTACAGTGTTTACGGTTGAATCTTTGCCGTTATTCTCCTTACGGAGAAAATGATGTTTGCTAATGACCAAAGCGGAATTATAACATACAGAAAACGGAACAAGAAGGTTAAAAACGGCAGTAAATCCTGATGAGGAGAAGTGAATACAGGGTGTATTACCCAATCATATTGCATGGTGATTCGCATCAAAATCATCGGCATCGCCGACAAGACAAAGACGGTGAAGAAAGAACGGAATTTACGAATTTGAGCTCTCCTTGAAAGATAGAAGAAGAACAGGCCGACAAAGGCGACCGCCCATATGAAGCGAAACGCGTAAAAGTAAAACATTCCATACTCTGAAATCCTTATGCAGTCATAATAGAAATCGTGCATATGTGTAAAAAAGAAGTTAAATACAGGGCGGAAAAGCTCGCAGACGCAGTATATTATCGCCTGCAGGAACAGCGGCCAAAGAAGCACCTCGAAAATCACAACAAAAGCTTTTTTGTTTTTTTTCATCACTCCACATCCTTTCAATTTCCTTGAGGCGGATAAATGACAATACTTCTGCGCTACAATTATATTTTAACAGAAAGAGTAAAAAAGTCAATCGTGTTTTGATTTTTAAAAAAGTTAAAGAATCAATCCCACCTTTGCAGAGCGGGATTGATTCTTTGTTTGTGCTTATTTATATTTCGGTCTTGCAACATATGAGGTGTGGAGCACTTCGTGAGCCTTGTGGCTGCCGGGCTCGCCGAGGAACTCGGCGTAGAGACGCTTGACAGCCTCGCTTTCATGCGACTTGCGCAGGTAATCCTGCTTTTGCAAGTGCTTGAGCGGGGTTTTGAAGTATATCGGTAAAATATTGACAAAATCGGTCGGAACATTATTATCCCTTATACTCAATATGATTTTGCAGGAAGACGATTTCTCCGGAATTCATGACCCGTATCTTCATATCAAAACGACGTTTAGTCCCAATTTCACCATATTGATTGACGGGAAAGTAATACCCGGACAGCGTCACGACATAAAAGTCTTCTTTGTAATCATACTTTGCCTGTTCTGTTCCGTAATTAATTCTGACAGATGTTGTATTACTGTAGTCGCAGCAAGCGTTTACGGCATTTTGCTTGGCAATTTCTATGGCGCGGCTTTCTGTCATCTTTGTGTCTTTTGATGAGTCAGAATTGCCCTTAGAGCAACCGGCAACACAGCCAATGCAAATTAATAAGTAGGCAAATACTAATAATAAAGAAGTGAACCTTTTCAAAACAATCTCTCCTTCTCTTTACTTGGATTTTTCAAAAGTAATTGTTTTTTCCTGTACATGGATTTTTAGTCCTCTGGATTCGGCGAATTTTGCCATAGCGGATCTATGAGTTAAATACGATATATCCTTTGGCATTGCCCGACCTGTTAGCTTTTTGTATTGCTTTTCAGATAGGGAAAAATCGGTTGAAGATTCCAACATTTCCGCAATTTTGGAAAAGTCAATTGACGGCATTTTTACCCTCCTTTCAAGAACATAATACTCAAAAATTGAGTAAATGTCAATACCGTATTTTTGTGTGTTTTATGATGTATACATCAATATATGAGGGGCAGAATGCATGAACTATCGTGAACGAATCAAAAATGTCCGTGAGGATCATGACTTAACTCAGGCGCAAGTCGGAAAGTTATTGGATAAGTCTCAGCAGGGATATAATCATATTGAAATGGGACGAGCCGAATTAAAAATTGATGATTTGATTCGCCTGTGTAAATTTTACGATTTATCTGCCGACTATTTGATTGGGTTGACAGACAATCCGATTTCTTATAAAAACGAGAAAAATGAATAGGGTAAAGGGACGCAGCATCTTTGAACCTCATAAACCGTACTTTGAAGCACGGTCGGGCTGGAACTTGGTTTAGAGATGGCAAAATCAAAAAAATAAATCGGGAGAATCCACATTGGATTCTCCCGATTGCTTATTGTGCCTATATTATTTATATTTCGGTCTTGCTACATACGAGGTGTGGAGCACTTCGTGAGCCTTGTGGCTGCCGGGTTCGCCGAGGAACTCGGCGTAGAGACGCTTGACAGCCTCGCTCTCATGCGATTTGCGCAGGGGCATATCCTTGTCCGCCTCATAGAGAGCGGCGGCTCTGCGCGCTCTGAGGTCGACAAAGTTGCGCACGACTGCGTGCTGTATCGGCTGGCCGCCGCCGTTGACGCAGCCGCCGGGGCAGCCCATGATCTCTATGAAGTGGTAGTCGGCGGTGCCGTTTTTGACCTTCTCCATAATAGTGTTGGCGTTTGCGAGTCCGCTGACTACGCAGACCTTTATCTCCATGCCGTTGACGGTGTAGGACGCTTCCTTTATGCCCTCGGTGCCGCGAACCTCGGTGAAGTCGAGGCTCTTGAGCTCCTCGCCGGAGAGCTTTTCTACGGCGGTTCTCAGCGCCGCTTCCATAACGCCGCCGGTTGCGCCGAAGATGACTGCCGCGCCGGTGGAATCGCCGAGCGGGTTGTCAAACTCCTCGTCGGGCAGGTGCTTGAAGTATATTCCCGCGCTCTCGATCATTCTGCCGAGCTCTCTCGTGGTCAGCGAGTAGTCAACATCCGGATAGCCGGACGCCGCCTGATCGTCGCGCTTGGTCTCGAACTTCTTCGCCGTGCAGGGCATGATGCCGACAACGACGATATCCTTCGGGTCGATGCCCATCTTCTCGGCATACCAGGTCTTGATTATCGCGCCGGACATCTGCTGGGGCGATTTGCAGGTCGAGAGGTGATCGAGCATATCGGGGTAGTAATGCTCGCAGTATTTTATCCATCCGGGCGAGCAGGAGGTTATCATCGGGAGCACGCCGCCGTTCTGGACTCTGCCGAGGAACTCGTTTGCCTCTTCGACAATCGTGAGGTCTGCGCCGAAATCGGTGTCAAAGACCTTGTCGAAGCCGAGGCGTCTGAGCGCCGCGACCATCTTGCCCTGAACATTGGTGCCGATGTGCATTCCGAAGCACTCGCCGAGAGTGACGCGGATTGAAGGCGCGGTGTGAACAACGACGAACTTCTCGGGATCGTTGATAGCCTCGAGAACCTTTGCGGTGTCGTCCTTCTCATATATAGCGCCGGTCGGGCAGTTGACAATGCACTGGCCGCAGGAGACGCACGCCACGGAATCGAGCGGTCTCTCGAACGCCGAACCGATGTGGGTGTCAAATCCGCGGGCGTTTGCGCCGATAACGGAGATGTGCTGAGCCTGGCACGCGGCTACGCAGCGGCGGCAGAGGATGCACTTTCCGTTGTCTCTTATCATATGTATGGCGGAGTCGTCGTATTCGTGGACGGGATTTGCGCCGTCGAAGCGACCCTCGTCGTCAACGCCGAACTCCTTGCAGAGCTGCTGGAGCTCGCAGGTTCCGCTGCGGACGCACGAGAGACACTTTCTGTCATGCGTCGAAAGAATGAGCTCAAGGGTCATCTTGCGGCTCTTGCGGACGCGCTCGGTGTTTGTGAATATCTCCATACCCTCGTTAACGGGGTACACGCAGGCGGTCACGAGCGAACGCGCGCCCTTGACCTCGACCATGCAGATGCGGCATGCGCCGATTTCGTTTATCTTCTTGAGGTAGCAGAGGGTCGGGATCTCAATGCCGGCCATACGCGCCGCCTCAAGTATGGATATGCCCTTGGGTACGCTCAGGGGCATGTTGTTTATCTTTATGTTTACCATTTCCATGCTGTGTTGACCCTCCTTCCTTAACCTTTGCTGATTGCCTTGGCGCGCTTGCAGTTTTCCATGCAGACGCCGCACTTGATGCACTTCGCCGTGTCGATAGTGTACGACGGCAGCTTGTGACCCTCTGCGACATAGTCGGTCTTGCCGATAGCCGAGACGGGGCAGTTTCTGGCGCAGAGACCGCAGCCAATGCACAGATCCTTGTCGATCTTGAAGCTCAGCAGCGCCTTACATACGCCTGCGGGACACTTCTTGTCGACTATATGCGCTATATACTCATCGCGGAAGAACTTGAGGGTCGCAAGGACGGGGTTGGGAGCCGTCTGACCGAGTCCGCAAAGGGAGTTTTCTTTGATGTAATGGGCGAGCTCTTCGAGCTTGTCAAGATCCTCGAGCGTCGCCTTGCCGGCGATTATCTTTTCGAGTATCTCCTGCATTCTTCTCGTGCCGATACGGCAGGGAGAGCACTTTCCGCAGGACTCATCAACGGTGAAGTCAAGGAAGAACTTGGCTATATCGACCATGCAGTTGCTGTCGTCCATGACGATAAGTCCGCCCGAACCCATCATGCAGCCGATGGCGGTGAGGTTGTCGTAGTCTATCTCGGTGTCCATGAGGCTCGCGGGGATGCATCCGCCGGAGGGTCCGCCGGTCTGAGCCGCCTTAAACTTTCTGCCGTTGGGGATGCCGCCGCCGATGTCCTCGACGATTTCGCGCAGGGTCGTGCCCATGGGGATCTCAACGAGGCCGGTGTGCTTGATGTTGCCGCCGAGTGCAAAGACCTTGGTGCCCTTGGAGCGCTCGGTGCCCATGGAGGCGAAGCTCTCCGCGCCGTGCAGGATTATCTGCGGGATGTTTGCAAATGTCTCAACGTTGTTCTCGGTAGTGGGCTTTCCGAAAAGACCCTTTTCCGCCGGGAACGGAGGTCTCGGACGGGGCTCGCCGCGGTTGCCCTCGATGGAGGTCATGAGCGCGGTCTCCTCGCCGCAGACGAATGCGCCTGCACCGAGTCTTATATGAAGATCGAAGTCGAAGCCGCTGTCGAAGATGTTCTTGCCGAGCAGTCCGAGCTCGCGCGCTTCGTCTATTGCTATCTGAAGTCTCTTGACCGCTATCGGGTACTCCGCGCGGACATAGATATAGCCCTCGGTCGCGCCGGTGGCGTAGCCGCATATCGCCATAGCTTCAACGATGCAGTGCGGGTCGCCCTCGAGCACGGAGCGATCCATGAATGCGCCCGGGTCGCCCTCGTCGGCGTTGCAGACGACATATTTCTGATCCGCCTGATTCTTGCGGGTGAAGCTCCATTTCAGACCCGTCGGGAATCCGCCGCCGCCTCTGCCGCGCAGGCCGGAATCCTTGACTATCTGGATGACCTCGTCCGGGGTGTATTCGGTCAGGCATTTTGCAAGAGCCTGATAGCCGTCCATGGCTATGTATTCATTGATATTTTCGGGGTCGATAACGCCGCAGTTGCGCAGCGCGACTCTCTTCTGCTTTTTATAGAACTGAGTCTCGTTGAGGCTCTTGACGGTGTCGCCGGCAACGGTATCATCGTAGAGCAGATGCTTGACTATTCTGCCCTTGATGAGGTGCTCGTCAACTATCTCCGGAACGTCATCGACCTTTATCTGGCTGTAGAACGCGCCTTCGGGATAAACAACGACTATCGGACCCAGGGCGCACAGACCGAAGCAGCCTGTCCTGATGACCTTGATTTCGTCTGCGAGACCTTTCTCGGCGATCTCCTTTTCAAACTCGGCAATTATTTCTGCGCTGTGAGAAGAAGTACAGCCGGTACCGCCGCAGACAAGAACGTGTGAACGATACATTGATTTCCCTCCTTGTTATTTGGCGATAGCGCCGACCGTAAATTCCGTAACGGGGTTGCCGTTGACGAGGTGGTCGCTGACAATGCGCGCGACCATTTCGGGCGTTACCTTGACATAGGTGACCTTTTCTTTGCCGGGTTCGAGAACCTCGACTATCGGCTCATACTGGCACATGCCGATGCAGCCGGTCTGCGAGACGGTGACATGGCTGAGATTGCGGCGTGCAATCTCGTCAACGAGTGCGGTGAGCACGGGCTTTGCGCCTGCCGCGATGCCGCAGGTAGCCATGCCGACGAGCACGCGGGTTGTGTATTCGTTGTCTTCGCGGATATTCATATTGGCCTTTGCCTTATCTCTTATTGCGTTAAGTTCAGCAAGTGATTTCATGGTTATTCCTTTCCCGGCGCCGGGCGCCGTCATATGGTTTTTTAAAGTAGCGCTGTGTTCTCGTCGATATATTCTTTCATCCACTGCACAACATCCGGATTGTCGAGCGGCACGCCGTCGAGGATATTTTTAATTTCCCGCGTGTCGAGCACGAATTCTTTTTCGTCGACCGAGCGGCGGTAGATAAAATCCCTGTCGGTGTTCATTGATATGAGCACCGTTACCGTCGAGGTCATGTCCCCGAGGGGAGTGAAGTCTATGCTGTCCGAATGAAATACGGCTTTTGTGGAGGTGCCGACGCCTTTTTTTGAGGTTATCTCAAAACTGCCGCCGGTCTGCTCTGCCGCGAGGCGGAACAGCGGTATGCCCATGCCGACCTTGCGCGTTGTGCGCGTGGTGAAAAACGGATCGCAGACATTTTGAAGCTGTTCTTCGTCCATGCCGCAGCCGTTGTCGGAAACCGTGAGGGTGAGAAGATGCTCTTCTCTGCTTTCGCTGACATCTATTGTTATCAGCGACGCCCCGGCTGATATGGAGTTCTGGGCTATATCGAGAATGTTGAGTGACAGCTCACGCATGGCGTTAAGCGTCCAGGTATTTGTCGAGAATGCCGTCTATCTGATCGGGGGTGAGTCTGCCGTAGACATCGTCGTTGATCGTCATGACGGGAGCGAGTCCGCACGCGCCGATGCAGCGGCAGGCTTCGATGGAGAAGCACGCGTCGTCACTGCACTCGCCGGGGCCGATGCCGAGTCTCTCGCTTATCTTGTCGAGGATAGCCTGCGAGCCTTTGACATAGCAGGCGGTTCCGAGACATACGGAGATATTGTATCTGCCCTTGGGGCTCAGAGCGAACTGGGCGTAGAAAGTCGATACGCCGTATACCTTCTCGAGCGGAACATCCATTCCCTCGGCTATCATAGCCTGTACCTCGAACGGAAGATAACCGTAGATGAGCTGAGCCTCCTGCATGACGTGCATCAGCAGGCTCTTGTCGCCGCTGCATTCTGCGATAACGGCATTGAGCTTCTCTTCCTGTTCCGGGGTGCCGGAAAAAGGTATCTTACTGATTTTTTTGAGCATTTGTAGCCTTTCCCTCCTTAGGTTTGAGAAAAATAACAGATGGGCAAAAAGGGGGTTCCTTTTCACATTAAGAGTAATTATATCATGCGGGTCTGAAAATTGCTACAGTTTAAGGAAAAAAATATCGATAAACTATATACCAATTACATACCCTGCAGGTAGTAATTACCTTTCAACAGATCAATGACCGCCTGCGGCGATGCGCAGGGGAGCTCAAGCTCGGTGCTCGCCGAGCCGACATTTTCGAGGCAGTGCGCGTCGGACGCGCGCAGAAGCCTCATTTTTTGGAGCAGCGGATGCTCTTCAATGAGCCTGTCCGCCTGAGCGAAAGCGGACATCTCGGCGTTTGCGAATCCCCAGCTTTCGTCGAACGAGCCGAGGTTTGCGACCACGCTGAACGACGGGCGGTCAACATGAGCGGGATAGCAGACCCCGCCGAAGCCGGAGACGAGCGGGAAAACCTCGCCGATTGAAATAAAGCTCGCCGTGCTCAGCAGATTCTCCTCGCGCCCGAGAATACCGTCCCGGTCGTCCATTATCAGCTGTTCGCCGAAAATATCGAGCCGATTTTTAATCTTCGGCAGGCGCTCGGCAACGTAGCCCGAAAACGCGAGCGCGGAATCGATATCGGGAAACAGGCACACGACGTGTACTTCCTCTGAAGTTGTCAGCTCCATGCCGGGCACGAAAGCTATTCCCGCCTCTTCTGCCGCACGCGCCGCGGCGGGGCAGTTGAGCGAAGAGTTGTGGTCGGTCAGCGCAAGGATATCCAGCCCCATGACCTTTGCCATGTTGACAAGGTTATAGGGAGTCATCTCCTCGTCGCCGCAGGGCGACAGACACGAGTGGATATGCAGATCACATAAAAATCCCGGCATAATTCGACTCCGAATATTTTTGCTGGCTTCGTTTGAAGTAATAAGTGAAATGTATGCGGTATGGGCGGATGTCGCCCGCGATTTAGCACAGGTTTATTGACTCGCAGTTTGTATTCGACGCACCGTTGCCGCGCAAGCGGTGGGAAAGGCTTATAATAGCCAACTTTTGAAAACAAATTTTATAACACTGTGGAATTTTATTTTGGCTCCCTTGTGTAAAGGGAGCTGGCTCGGCGTAAGCCGAGACTGAGGGATTGCGGTACAGAACCAACTGATTTTGTGCTGTTATCTCCGAATTATAGCACTTTGTAGGGACAGCCCTTGCGGCTGTCCGTTATCGGCGATAGTTTCCAATAGATTTAAACGGATGAAAGCAAACCTGTCTCCCGAACTTTTGCAAAGTAAAAGCAAGTGACCAAGCCGATTTTTTTAATTAAGCTTCCAATAGCCGCGCCACAGTGTTTGAAGTCTGACTGGGAAATGCGAGGGAACGGCTTGCGTAGCAAGACGCACGAGCACGCACCCGTTCAAGCTCCAGCGCGTTTGCGTGCGAATGTGCCGAGCCGCCTGTTGAGAGCCACAAGCTATGTACTGCGGCGCGGCGTTGCCGGGGTCTCGGGGCGTAGCCCTGAGTTTGCTTTTCTTTTGCAGGCGTTTTCTTTTTCAAATAAAAAGAAAATGCCGAAACGCGGGAAGCGTATATCATTTGATTATAGTGCGTAGCGAAGGTAGAAACCAATTATCAACAATTCAACTTTACTATAATTTTGTATCGGCTACGCCGATATCGGACAGCCGCAAGGGCTGTCCCTACGAGGTACGCGGTCTAAAATTTGTGCGAATTTTTGAAAGGCGAGCGATGTTCTCCACTACGGTCAACAACAGACATTTCGAGAATTCCGTGCCGCTCGCGCGGCATCGGTGCGTCGAGTCGCCGCACCCTACGAGACCGCGAGCAACAAATTTGTTGATTTTTTGCCTCTTCCGCACAAATCCCCACAATACAGCATATTTATACTTCTTATATTATACATGGTTATATCAATAAATCAACACCTATATATCAATTATGATATGTCTTTTTCAGCTCTTTTGTCGCTTCGCCGCTGAGCAGGCAGAGCGAGATGAGATTCGGCACCGCCATGAGCGCGTTCGCGAGGTCTGAGAGCTCCCATACGAGCTCGAGGTCGGCGACGCATCCGACGAATACCGCCGCGGCGTAAATTATGTTATATATTTTCGCGCTCTTGGCGCCCAGCAGATATTCGAGCCCGCGCCGCCCGTAATATGACCAGCCGATGAGCGTTGCAAAGGCAAAAATGCAGATACTCACGCAGACGAAAATGCTCCCGGCTTTTCCGAATACGCTGCCGAATGCCGCGGCGCAGACGAGTGAGCCGTCGCCGTCCGTCGGCGCGCCGGAGACCAAGAGAGTTATTGCAGTCACGGTGCACATGACGACTGTGTCGAGAAAAACCTCAAGTATGCCCCAGCAGCCCTGCTCGGCGGGTGAATCCGTCTCGGCCGCCGCGTGGATTATCGCGTTGCTGCCGAGCCCCGCTTCGTTTGAAAAAACTCCGCGCGCCACCCCGTAGCGCAGAGCTTTTTTTATCCCGTAGCCCGCCGCTCCTCCTGCCGCTGCACGCAGAGAAAAAGCCTCGGATATTATGCGCGAAAACGCCGACGGCACGGCGCGGAAGTTTTTTATTATGACCGCGAAGCTCGCGAGAATGAATATCGCCGTCATGGCGGGGATTATCTTCTCCGCCGCCGATGCGATCCTCTTGAGCCCGCCGCAGGTTATCGCGAACACGCCTGCGGCGAGAATCAATCCCGTTATCGCGGGGCTCAGCCCGAATGAGCCGGAGAGCGAGAGCGCGGCGGCGTTCGCCTGGGTCATATTGCCGATGCCAAGCGAGGCTATGACCAACAGAACGCAGAAAATTTTTGCCATGTGCCTGAATCCCAGTCCGCGCTCCATATAGACGAACGCGCCGCCCATCCATTCGCCGTTTTCGTCGCGGTATCTGTATTTTATGCCGAGTATATTTTCGCAGCACGCGCTCATCATGCCGATTATCGCGCTTATCACCATCCAGAAAACCGCGCCCGCGCCGCCTGAGGCTATCGCCGCCGCCACGCCGACTATGTTGCCCGTGCCCATGCATGCGGCGAGTGCGGCGGAGAGCGCCTGCGTCTGCGATATCGAGCCTTTGCCGGATTCCCGGCTCTTTTTGCTGAATATACTGCCGAGCGTCGTTTTCATCCATGTGTTGACGTGCGTTATCTGGAAAAATCCCGACCGCACGCTCAGCAGAAGCCCCGTGCCCGTGAAAGCGACGAGCAGCGGGACTCCCCAGACCGCCGAATTTATCGAAGAAACGAGCGAACAAAACGAGTCCGTGGGATCACCTCCGAAAAATGAAAAGGATTGATTTAAAGCGCGAATTAGTATATACTATAATCTGTATAATAAGATTCGCGAAAGGGAACGTGATATCTTGAAGGATTTCGGATTTGTCAAGACCGCGGCGGTCTGCCCGAGGGTGACGGTCGGCGCGGCTGATAAAAATGTTGATAATATGCTGCCGCTGATAAAAGGGGCGGCTTCGTCCGGCGCGCAGATAATCGCCCTGCCGGAGCTGTGCATAACAGGCTATACCTGCTCCGATCTTTTTTCGCAGGACAGGCTCATCGAAAGCGCGGAGGCTGCGCTCGGCAGGCTCGTTCTTGAATGTGCCGATATCGGCGCGCTCGTGATAGTCGGACTCCCGGTGCGTGTGCGCGGCAGGCTCTTCAACTGCGCAGCCGCGTTCCAGAACGGCAGGCTCGTGGGCGTCGTTCCGAAGAGCTATCTGCCGAATTACAACGAGTTCTATGAAAAACGCCACTTTGTCTCGGGACTTGATACCCCGTGCGATACCATCACCCTCTGCGGGCAGGAGGTGCCGTTCGGCAATATGCTCTTCTGCGCGGACAACGGCGCCGCAGTCGGAATTGAGCTGTGCGAGGATATGTGGGTGCCCGTGTCGCCCGGAACAGTCCTTGCGCTCAGCGGCGCGGATATAATAGTGAACATCTCCGCCTCCGACGAAATGGTCACAAAGAATGATTTCAGGCTGAGTCTTATTGAGCAGACGAGCGCGCGGTGCTACTGCGGCTATGTCTATTCCTCCGCCGGCATCGGAGAGAGCACGACAGACCTTGTGTTCTCCGGCGCGTGTACGATAGCCGAAAACGGCGGCATACTCGCGAGAAACGAGCGTTTTGAGCGAAACGGCGCGGCGGTTTACGCCTGCATTGATGTCAAAAAGCTCGAAGCTCTGCGCCGAAACAGCGAATTTTATGACAACGCGGCTCGCTATGCCGACCGCGATATAAGGCGCGTTGATATAACCCTGCCGGAGCTCAAAGAGAGCGATATTGACAGGACTTTTGATGCGCATCCGTTCGTGCCCTCGGATGAAAAGGTCAGACGCGCGCGCTGCGCCGAGATATTCAATATCCAGGCGGCGGGACTCGCGAAGAGAATCGAGCATATCGGGCTCAAAAAAGCAGTCATCGGCATCTCGGGCGGACTTGATTCGGCGCTTGCTCTGCTCGTTGCGGACAAGGCTTTTGACCTTCTCGCCCTGCCGAAAGAAAATATAATCTGCATCACGATGCCTGGCTTCGGCACGACGAAGCGCACGAAGTCGAGCGCCGTCACGCTCACCGAGTGCATCGGAGCGCAGCTCAGGGATATAGATATTGTCCCCGCGTGTACTCAGCATATGCGGGACATAGGTCACGATATGAGCATACTCGACGTGACTTATGAAAATGTTCAGGCGCGCGAGCGCACGCAGATACTCATGGACACCGCAAACAAAGAGGGCGCGCTGCTTGTCGGCACGGGCGATTTGTCCGAGCTTGCGCTCGGCTGGTGCACATATAACGCCGACCACATGAGCATGTACGGAGTCAACTGCTCCGTGCCCAAGACGCTCGTGCGATATCTCGTCGATTTCGTTGCGGACGAGAGGGGAGGCAAGCTCGGCGAGGTGCTCCGCGAGATACTCGCGACTCCTGTCAGCCCCGAATTGCTCCCGCCCGACAAAAACGGCAAAATAGCGCAAAAGACCGAGGACACACTCGGCCCCTATGAGGTTCACGATTTCTTCCTCTATCATTTCCAGCGCTTCGGCGCTTCACCCGACAAGCTCATGTTCATGGCGTGCCGCGCGTTTGACGGAGTATACAGCCGCGAGCAGATTGAAAAATGGCTCAGGTTATTTATGAAGAGATTCTTCTCCCAGCAGTTCAAACGCTCCTGCATACCGGACGGTCCGAAGGTCGGCTCTGTCAGCCTCTCGCCTCGCGGCGACTGGCGTATGCCCTCCGACGCGAATTCCTCCGCATGGCTCGATCTCTGATGAAAGGATAAACGAAAATGAAGAAGTTCAAAAGCTTTGTCGCCGTTCTGCTCTGCCTTGCCGCCGTATTCTGCACTGCAGGCTGTTCGGCATCCAAAAAGAGCGCGCTGAATATCTCGGGCGCGCAGATAGACTATGAGACGTTTTTATATTATTTCGACCAGGTTCACGCGTTCCCCGAAAAATATGAGCTTGCCGCCGATGCGACGAACGAGCAGATGATCGACGCCGCGATTGAGCTGTGCTGCGAATATGTCGCGGTCAACACGAAGCTCTCCGAATACGGGCTGACTCTCTCTGCCTCCGAAAAGCGCTCGGCTTCGAATAATCTTGAAGACCTTTGGCATGTTTTCTCGGGCTACTATGAGAAGCTCGGCGTGTCGAAGCAGACGCTCATGAAAATAGAGACCGCCGACACCTCGCGCAACAGACTTTTCTATTATATCTATGACGAGGGCGGCGAAAAGGCGGTCAGCGAGGACGATATAAAGAAATACTATAACGAGAATTATATCTCCTTCCGCGCCATAACCGGCTATCTCACAACTACCGATGCGAACGGCGACACCGTAGTTATGACTGCGGATCAGAAAGCGACAATGAACAAGGAGTTCATGGAGCTCTCGACGCGCCTGGGCAACGGGCAGACGATGAACGAGATAGTTGAGCTCTATTCCAAGAAGCATCCGGATTCCACAGTTTCGGATCAGCTCCAGTTTATAAAAAAAGGCACGGATTCCTATCCCGAGGGCTTCTTTGAAAAGGTTCAGCAGCTCTCCGTCGGCTCGAACACCGTGCTTATCATGGACAACTATATTTTCCTTATTCTCAGAGAGAATCCCTCGGATGACGAGGCAAAGCAATACTACGACCGCTACCGCGACGACTGCCTCAAGAGCCTGCGCGGGGACGAGTTCAAGACGATAGTCGAGGGCTACGCCTCCGAGCTTTCGGTCAAGCGCAACGACAGAGTCATAAACAAGGCTGTCAAGGAGGTTCTCAAAGATGGCTGATATAATCAGAAATGAGGTCATCGATGCCGTACTCACACGCCAGACAATAAGAGAGTATAAGCCAATAATGCTCACCGACGCTCAGCTCGACACGCTGACTGCGGCGGCGATGATGGCTCCGAGCGGGCGCAACTGCCAGCCCTGCCATGTCAGATTCATATGCAATGACGCTATGCTGCGCCAGATGCAGATAGATTTCAAGAATATCGTCGGCTGGGACACGCCCGTTCACACGCGAAGCGACAAGAACCCGTTCTATCACAATGCGCCGGTGTTCGCCGCAATATTCGCAAAGCCCGGCAGCCAGATGGATGCCGGAATCATGGTCGAGAACATATGCATCGCCGCAAAGGGACTCGGGCTCGATACATGTATAGTCGGCAGCGCGGGCGCGCTGTTTGATGACGCCGACAAGGGTGCTTATTGGCGCGGGGAGATCGACATTCCCGTTGATCTTCAGTATATGATAGGCGTTGCGATAGGCGTGTCGGATGAAGTGCCGGAGCAGAAGCCACGCGACCCGAGTCATTATAAAACGATAAGATGATAAAATAAACTAACCGCCGCAGAGAATAAACTTTGCGGCGGCTGGTTTTATAAATTTTGTTCACTGCATGAAAACCGCCCGTGCTGATTTTCGGCACGGGCGGAATTTAATTTATCTGTTCTTTATGATATGGGGCAGGATGAGAATATATTTGACGAGCATATAGACTATTGCGACCGGGACATTCACGACATTCTTCGTGAAGTTTGAAAGGAAGTCGGTGGGCAACTCCTCATGCTCCTTGGCTTCGCCCTTGGTGGTCTTCTTTATCGCATATTCGTCGAACTTCTCGTAGCCGGTTGCCTCGCAGGTCTCATCGTCAACATCAACGGTGTATGCGCGGTAGATGAGCCTGTCGCCGTCGATGGTGAAGGTGCTGAACATCGACTTGTAGGGCTGCGCGGCAACGGCGGAATTCTTGAGGATAGGCTCCATGGCGTCCTCGTGAACGCTGTAGCGCTTAGTGCCGGCGGTGTTGGGCAGGATGTGTACCGTGCCCTCGGGATTGAGCGCGTAGGTTATCTCCTCGCCCTTGTAGTTCTCGGTGATGTACTCGGTCGGCTGGATCTTGTCGTCCTTGACCTGATATGTACGAAGATACATGTGGTCGTGGCCGTTGATGACAACGTCGATGTCAAGGCTGTCGATGATGGGCAGCAGGCGCTTGCGCATGATGACGGTGTCGGGCTTGTTTATGTTCTTGCCCGCGGAATAGCAGGCGCGGTGCATGAGGATTATTTTCCACTGCGCGTCAGAAGAGTTCATGTCGTTCTGAAGCCAGTTTATCTGCTCCTCGCTGATGGGATACATATCGTTTGTGTTGAGCACGGCGATATGTGCGTTCGAGTAGTCGAACGAATAGTAGACGCCGGTGATATGATTCCAGCCTGCGCTCTTGTCGAGGTTGAACATATTGTCGAACCAGCCCCAGCGAAGGTTGCCCTCGTGGTTGCCGGCGGTCGGCGCCATGGTGATGTTCATGAGTGTGTCGCAGCTCTTCTCATAGAACCAGTCCCACTCCTGATCGTTGCAGTCGTTGACGAAGTCGCCCGCGTTCATGAGGAACTTCGCGTCGGGGCAGACCTGCATCGCGGTGCGCTGAACGGCGCCGCTCTTCGTGAAGTTTATTTCGTTGCCCGCCTGAACATCGGCAAGGGCTATGAACGAAAACGGCTCTTCGCCGTCGCAGGCTGTCTCAAATGTGCCGTTGTTGCTCCAGATGCCGGTTGAAGCGTCGCCGACTCTGTAAACATACTTTGTGCCGGGCTCAAGATTTTCGGCGAGCACCTTGTGGCAGTAGTTCTCTTTCCACTTCGTGCAGGTGCCGGAAAATTTGAGCGCGCCGTCGAAGCTGCCGTTGTATTTTGCAAGGGGCATTACTTCAACATCGCTGCCGCATTTCTCGGTCGTGTACCAGCAGATGCCGCGTCTTGTTTTGGCGTCGCCGTTGATAACAACGCTGATGCGCTTTATCGATCCGTCTGCGCTCTCCTGAGGCATGGCGGAGGCGGCGGGGACTATCATGCAAGCAAGCAGGCAGATTGCCATGACCGCGCTGATTATCCTCATCAGTTTTTTGTTCATCGCATATTCCTCCCAAACTTTTGGTATAGTTATTCTACATCCGATTCGCACAAAAGTCAAGCGAGTTAGCATATGCTCTTTGTGGATAATTTATAATACCTTTTTCATTAATATATGCGGACAGCCCTCTTCAACATCGTGGATCCCGATGTCCTTGTAGCCGAGCGCTGAGTAGAATCCGGCAGCCTGTTCCTGCGAATGTATCCATATTTTATTGATCCCGCTTTCTGCGGCGTACTTTTCGGCGGCTTTTATTATGTCCGCGCCGAGCCCTCTACCGCGAAAAGCCTTTCTGACTGCGACTCTGCCTATCATGACCCTGCCGCTCCCGGGGTCTGTGAAAATGCGGCAGACTCCGACGGGGTGACTGCCGTCAAACAGCACGATATGCGCAGCCGTCTCGTCGATATCGTCGAACTCCTCCTCGAAGCCCTGCTCTTTTACGAACACCTCGAGTCTTATCTCTTTCGCCTCGTCCGGGAGCTGATTATAGATTTTAGTTTCCATATAAACACCTCGATTTGTATTATATCACAAAAACGGGCATGAAATTTTGTATATACACACATCGCCGAAATTTGTCCCAAACTGTTGCAAGAGAAGAGAAATAAATATATAATTATCTAAAGAATCATTTACGGCTCTGCGCCGGCGGAGGAATATATAATGGAAAAACTCAGAGTGCTCTTTCAGGGCGACAGCATAACCGATATGGACAGGGACCGCTCGAATATCCGCAACATGGGCAACGGCTATCCGCTGTTCGTTGCGTCGAATTTCCGCGCGGATAATCCGAAGTTTGATATCGACTTTTTCGATCTCGGCATCAGCGGAAACAGGGTCAGCGACCTGCGCGACCGCTGGCAGACCGACTGCCTCGATCTTCATCCCGATGTGCTCTCCGTGCTCATCGGAATAAACGACACATGGCGAAAATATGACAGCAACCTGCCTTCAGAATTCGGCGAGTTCGAGAGCATCTACCGTTCATTGCTCGAGGACGCGAGACGCGAAAACCCGGATATCAAAATAATTATAATGGAACCCTTTGTGCTCCATGTTTCCGAAGAGCGCGCGAGCTGGCGCGAGGATCTCGACCCTAGGATTCAGGCGGTGCGCAGAGTGGCAAAAGATTACGCCGATGCGTTTATCCCGCTTGACGGTCTGCTCAACGCCGCCGCTATCGACACTTGCCCCGAGCAGTGGGCGCCCGACGGAGTCCATCCATCACCCGACGGCGCGGCTCTGATAGCCCGCTACTGGCTTGAAGCGTTCGACAAGATACTTTGATGAAAGAGAGAAAAACAATGCCTTTTGATAAAAACTTTGTTCCCGCGCTGCGCTTCGCAGTCATGAGCGACATACATATTGACGACGAGGACTGCATCGAGGAACAGCGGTTTGCAAAAGCGCTTGACGACCTCAAAAATCTGTGCTCGTCCGATGAGAGATACAGCGGCTTTGACGCGCTCGTCATCGTCGGCGACTTCGCTTCGCGCGGGTCGGAGATTCAGATGCACAAAGTCAAGAAGATTCTCGACGCAGGTCTGCCCGCCGATGTCAGGCTGATAATGACCATGGCGAGCCACGAATATATGACCGACGGCGAGGAGAATGCCCTGTGCCGCTTCGATGAGATATTCGGTCTTACTCCCGACACCCACGCGGTGATAAACGGCTTTGATTTCATCGCCGTCACAACGACGGGCGGCTGCCACTTCGACGACAAAAAGCGCGGGTTCGTCTCCGCGGAGCTTGAAAAAGCGGCGGAGCGGGACGGCAAAAAGCCGATATTCTTCTTCCAGCACCCGCACATTACAGATACTGTCTACGGCAGCATCAACTGGGGCGAGGACGAGATAACGGATATTCTTATAAACTACCCGCAGATAGTTGATTTCTCCGGCCACTCCCACGCGCCGATAAACGATCCGCGCTCGGCGCATCAGCGCCACTTCAGCGCATTCGGCACCGGTACGCTGAGCTATTTCGAGCTCGACGAGTTTGACAAGACCCACGGGACTATTCCGCCCGAGGACAGCAGCGCCGCTCAGTTCCTTATAGTTGAGGCGGACGCGCAGGGCAGGGTGAGGGTATATCCCTACGATGTGCTCGGCAGCCGCTTCTTCCCGTACACATGGGAGATAGACGAGCCGTGGAACATAGATTCGTTCAAATATACCGACGTACGCTATGTCACGGCGGAGAAGCCGTATTTTGAAAATGCCGGGATATCCGTCGAAAACATAACGGCGGACGGCTGCGACATAACCTTCACTCAGGCGACCGGAAAAGAACGCCCGGACAGCTATGATATCTACATTTTAGATTCTGACGGACTGATAAAAAAGCATATGAATATTACTTCGCGCTACTATCTCTCTGATATGCCCGCGGCTCTTACCGAGCACATAGGCGGACTGAAAGCCGGCACGGAGTATACAATAAAAATAGTTGCAAACAGCTTTTGGCGCACGCGCAGCGACGCTCTGACCGCGCGGTTCGCCACACTCTGAAACACAGGAGCTGATTAAATGTTTTTTGTCTTACCGACAGCGGCGATATTCGCCATATATATTCTCGCGGCAGTTCTGCCCGCGATATTCCTGCTGCGCTATATCTATAAGCACGACACGGTCGACAAGGAGCCGCCCGGGCTGCTGTTGTCCCTGATACTCATGGGCATTGTTGCGGCGCTGATGTCGATAGTGCTCGAAATAATCGGTGAGAAGATACTCAACGATCAGATAAGTCAGGATGACAAATATTATAAAATCATTCTTGCGTTTGCAGTCGTTGCGGTCGTCGAAGAGGGAACAAAGTTCCTGCTGATGAAGCTCAAGACATGGAAGAATCCGAATTTCAACTACAGCTTTGACGGGATAGTTTACGCCGTCTCCGTCTCGCTGGGCTTCGCCGCGTTCGAAAATATAAAATATGTCATGAACTTCGGTCTGTCCGTTGCGCTCCCGCGCGCGGTGCTCGCCGTTCCCGGTCATATGGGATTCGCGGTCTTTATGGGTCTGTTCTACGGGCGCGCCAAGCTCTTCTCCGATCTCGGCTGCAAGGGCAAAAAGGTGATGAATCTCCTCGCATCCTATCTCTCCGCCGTGTTCCTGCACGGGTTCTATGACTCCTGCGCCATGATAGGCAACACCCTCTCGACCGTGATATTCATCGCGTTCGTGGCGCTGATGTATGTCATAGTTATAAGCCTGATAAAGCACGAATCGCGCAACGACAGAAGAATCTGAAACCTACCGTCAGCCGGCAGTTATCTGCCGGCCGGCGGTTTTGCGTTTATAAGAGCTGAAATATTGTTTTATTATTACTTTCCGAAAAAGAAGTATTCGGAGGGTTGGCAGTAGCACGGAGAAAAATTTACGGATTTATCGAAAAACGCCGAAAAAATAAGTATAAAAGCTCGAAAAAATCAGCCGATTTTGTGAATTTTTCGCCGTATCTCCGGTATGCAATTGACTTTGCGGCATAGAATGTGGTAGAATACAGTGCAAGAGGATAACCGGTGCGGGACACCGGCTCTGAATATTTTTATCAATATTAAAAAGGAGGAATGAAGGTTGACTGATCAGAAAACAATGGCGTACATTAACCTTTATGCTGTCTTGGGAACTTTGGAGAATCTCTGCGAGATAGTTCCGGAGGCGAGCGCAATGCTCACCAACACCAAACCCATCTCCATCGGCTTTGAAGTGAAGGACGGCCCGAGCGCCACAATAACCTTCAAAAACGGCAGATGCAGGATGGAGCAGGGCGTCAACAAGTGCGACGTCAAGCTGCCTTTCTCTTCCTGCGAAAAATTCAACGGTCTTATTGACGGAACCGTAACCCCCATCCCCTCGAAGGGATTCCAGCACATCAAGTTCCTCCTCAAGACTTTTACCCCCTTGACCGACCTGCTTGCAAAATATATGCGTCCCTCGCCCGAGGATCTTGAGGACAGAACCTTCTTCGAGCAGAGCACCACGCTCATGCTCTATACCATTGCCGTCGCTATCTCCCAGATAGCCAATAACGACAAGATAGGTCAGTTCTCGGCATCCCATATCGTTGACGGTGAGATAGGCTTCGGCATAAAGGACGGCCCCGCGGTCACTATCCGCGCGAAGAACGGCCGCCTTGTTACCATCAAGAAGCGCTGCGAGAATCCGCGCGCCGAGATGGAGTTCGCTTCAATGGATCTTGCAAGAGACCTCTTCGACGGAAAGATAAACGCCGTTGCCTGCATAGGCATGGGCGCTATCACCATGAAGGGCATGATCTCGATGATAGACAATATGAACAGACTGCTCGACAGAGTTGCTCTGTACTTGGCATAAGGGAGGGGAACTTTAATGAGCTTCAAGATTAACGATTACACAAAGAGCAGAGAGATGTTTGAAAGAGCCGAAAAGGTTATTCCTTCCGGCGTTTACGGCCACCTCGGCCCGGCAGAAGGCTGCTTCATCCCCGTCAGCGCGTTCCCGCTTTTCGGCGACAGAGCGCAGGGCTCCTATTTCTGGGATGTTGACGGAAACAAATTCATAGACTATATGTGCGCTTACGGTCCCAATGTCCTCGGTTACAATGACCCCGACGTTGATGCCGCCGCTCTCGAGCAGGCAAAGAAGTGCAACTGCACCACCTCTCCGTCCTACAAGGCGGTCGAGTTCGCAGAGCTGCTTGTTGATACCGTCAACTGCGCAGACTGGGCTTTCTTCGCAAAGAACGGCAACGATGTCACCACCGCCGCTATCATGACCGCAAGAGCCCACACCCATCGCAAGAAGATAATCTTCATCAACGGCTTCTATCACGGTATTTCGCCCTGGACCCAGAAGGTCGACTATCCCGGTGTTCTTGAAGAGGACGTTGCGAACAATATCTATATCGATTGGAACGATATCCCGGCTCTCGAGAGAGTTATCGCCGAGAACGAGGGCGAGATAGCTGCGTTTATCTCAACTCCCTATCTCCACGGCAACTTCTTCGACAACCAGCTTCCCGCAGACGGTTACTGGCAGAAGGTTCGCGAGCTCTGCACAAAAAACGGCATTGTCCTCATCGTCGACGATGTCCGCGCAGGCTTCCGTCTTGATATCGCCGGCAGTGACCACTTCTACGGCTTCGAGGCAGATCTCATCTGCTTCTGCAAGGCTCTTGCAAACGGCTGGAACGTCTCCGCCCTCTGCGGTAAAGAGTTCCTCAAGAGCTCCATCAGCAGCCTGTCCTATACCGGCAGCTACTGGCTCAGCGCTATCCCGTTCGCCGCAGGTATCGCCTGCATCAACAAGATGAAGAATCTCAATACTCCCGCCCTCTTCCGCGAGAAGGGTCTCAAGGTCGGCGAGGGTCTCAAGGCTGCCGCCGCAAACAACGGCTTCCATCTTGTCGTCTCCGGCGAGCCGTCCCTGTTCTATCTGCGCCTTGCGGATGACGATTCCCTCATGCTCCATCAGGAGTGGGTCGCAGAGATGGTCAAGCGCGGCATATTCATCACGAGCCACCACAACCATTTCATCAATGCGTCCCTGACCGACGAGGATATAGCTCACACCGTTGATGTTGCGGAGGATGCGTTCAACACTCTGCGCAAGAATCACCCCGAGCTTGCCTGATAAAATTATGAAAAAAAATCCCGTCCTGTCTTTACAAGACGGGGTTTTTTATGTTATCATATATAAAAATAGTTTCGCGCGCGCTCATGGGTTTGGATATTTTGCCATTTTGAGTAATTTTTGTCGTGCGCGGGACATATATTTCATCCGGCGGATATTCCCGGACAAAAAACGGAAGCTTTGTGATTTGCGGGGGCACCCGTTCATTCACTCAGACGATAAAAATGTTTTCTGTAAGGAGGAAATGTAAATGCCATTATCAAAGCAGGAATGGTTAGCGCTCGAAAAGAAGGCTCACGAGCTGCGCAGACTTTGCCTCGACACCACTTACTGGGCGGGCAGCGGTCATATCGGCGGCGGCATGAGCGTCATGGATATGCTTACCGTTCTCTATCACAAGTACATGAGACTCGACGTCAAGAACCCCAAGTGGGAGGACAGAGACCGTTTTATCCTCAGTAAGGGTCACGCGGGTATAGCTTACGCTCCCGTGCTCGTCGATTTCGGCTGGAACGATCCCGAGCAGCTCAAGACCTTCAACCACACGAACTCGAAGATGGGCATCCACCTCGATTCGAACAAGGTCGTCGGCGTTGACGCCTCCACCGGTTCTCTCGGCCACGGACTTCCGATAGCTGTCGGCACCGCTCTTGCCGCAAGAGTTCTCGGCAAGGATTACAAAACATACTGCATCCTCGGCGACGGCGAGTGCGACGAGGGTTCAAACTGGGAAGCCGCTATGTCTGCTTCCACCTTCAAAGTCACCAATATGATCTCCTTCGTCGACCGCAACAAGTGCATGATCGACGGCAGAACAGAGGATGTCATGAAGCTCGAGCCCTTCGCCGACAAGTGGCGTTCCTTCGGCTTCATCGTCAAGGAAGTCGACGGACACAACTTCAAGGAGCTGTGCGACGCTATCGACTTCGCTCTTGAGAACAAGACCGATTCCCCCGTCATGATAATTGCCGACACGATAAAGGGCGCCGGCATCAACTTCATGGAGGATAACTATCAGTGGCACTACGGCGCTATTGACGAAGAGAAGTATAAGAAAGCTATAGACAGCCTTGACGCCTACTATGAGGCACGCAAGGCAAGAGCTGAAAAGGAGGGCGAATAATATGGCAGGCGGAATGACCTATACAGCCGTTGAATCAACCGCTCTTTCCACCGCGGAATATTACGGCAAGACCCTTGTTGAGCTCGGCGCAGAGCATCCCGAAGTTGTCGCGCTGACCGCTGACCTCGGCAAATCAACAAAGATCGGTATGTTCGGTGAGGCTTATCCGGACAGATTCTTCAATGTCGGTATCGCAGAGCAGAACATGTTCGGCGTCGCCGCAGGTATGGCGAGAGCAGGACTCGTTCCTTTCCTTTCGACCTTCTCGGTCTTCGCTTCTCTGAGAAGCGCCGACCAGCTCCACACCGACATCTGCTATCAGAATGTCAACGCTAAAATAATCGCTACCCATTCGGGTACTTCGTTCGGTCAGGCAGGCTCGACCCATCACGCTATCTGCGATCTCGCAGTTACCCGTGCTATGCCCAACCTCACCGTTATCTGCCCCGCAGACGGTATGGAGACTGTCAACGCAGTCCGTGCGGCATATGAGACCCCCGGCCCGTTCTATATCAGAATCAACAGAGGCTTCGACCGCGTCCTCTATAAGGACACCGATTACGGCTTCGAGCTCGGCAAGGCAGTCACTCTTAAAGAGGGCACCGACATCACCGTTATCGCTTGCGGCTCCTGCGCATTCCAGGCTCTCCAGGCGGCTAACTTCCTTGAGAATTCGGACGGTCTTAAAGTCAGAGTTCTTGATATGCACACCATCAAGCCCATCGACCGTGAGGCTATCCTCAAGGCTGTTATGGAGACCCGCCGCATAATCACCGTTGAGGATCACAACGTCATCGGCGGTCTCGGCAGTGCTGTTGCAGAGGTTGTTGTTGAATCCGGTAAGGGCTGCGCATTCAAGCAGCTCGGTATCCAGGATAAGTTTGCTCCCATCGGACTGCATGAGGACATCATGTCCATGCTCGGTATCGACTCGAACGGTATCGTTGAGGCTGTCCGTGAGGTCATGGGCAAGGACTTCGAGCTTGATGACGATTGGGACGACGAGGTGTAATAGCTTCGCCCGTATCCCGATAAGGAAAGGAATGATTATATGGCATCAAGAGATGAGATTTTTACTAATAAACTTTTTCTCAACGCTGTCCTTCCGCTCATCAAGGTAATTGCAAGCGACGTTCCCTCGCTTGCAAAGAAGTTTGAGCACGCGCACGGCGTTATGCAGGTCAGTGCTCTCGATCCCGACAGCCCGGACGGCAAGGTGGCTACCCATTTCGTAGTCAACTGCGGCGAGTGGCTCGTTCACAACGACAAGGTGGACACCGCTCCCCACATCGAGCTTGAGTTCAAGAGCATCGAGGCGATGAACGCATTCTTCAAGGGCAAGATGAGCCTCGCAACCCTGCCCAAGATGAAGGGTATTGCAAAGCATCCCGGCCTGTTCGCCTCGTTCATGGCAGTGCTGCTGAAGATGTCCTCGCTGCTTACGGCAAAGGGCATCCCGGAGGACGAGGACACCAAGGCTCTGCTCGTCAAGTGCTACTTCTATCTGCTTTCGAGCGGCATCAGCCAGCTCAACAAGCTCGGCCATCCCGATGTTCACGATTGGGCGCTCAAGAGCCCCGACCGTGTCTATGCGTGGGCTGTCAACGGCCACGACGAGCTTTCGGCTTATCTGCGCATAAAGGCGGGCAAATCGAGAGCCGGCAGAGGCGTTTACAAGAGAGCTATGCCTTTCTTCACCCTTCGCTTCGATTCTCTCGACAGCGCGCTGGGCATCCTGCTCGGTCTTGACGATATGCTTGACTCCGCGAAGAAGGGCAAGCTTATCATGGAAGGCGCACCCGAGTTCGGCGCTCAGATCGGCGAGTATATGCTCACCGTCGCCGGATTCATCCAGTAAGAGAAAACATAACAAAATTCCGCCGTGTCTTCGGATGCGGCGGTTTTTTATATGACGATAACATAATATTTTGCTAAAATATCCCATTCTCCGTTCACTGGTGACAAAAATTGAAAACTATCAGCGGTTTAAACGGAAAAAACTTGCAAAATCAAAGCGCAGGCTTTATAATCTAAGCATAACTCCCGCATGAATATCCGCCTCGGCGAATCGCCGACAGGGGAAGAAAATGCAGGTAATTTCAAGGAGGAAACGGAAATGAAATACGCATTCGTAAACGGCGTTATTCTCGACGGCACTCAGGATATGGAGCCCCAGTCCGGTAAGATTATTCTTGTCGACGGCGAGAAGATAACCGCCATAGTCGACGCGGGCGCGGATATCTCCGGATATGAGAAGATAGACCTCGGCGGAAAGTACATAATGCCCGGCCTTATCAATATGCATATCCATCTTCCCTCGAGCGGAAAGCCGAAGAAGAAGGAATCCGACCCGAAGAAGCTTGTCAAGATTATGACGAGCAACAATCTTTTTCGCAAGATAATCAAGGCGGTCTGCCGCAGCGCGGCTCAGATGCAGCTCAACAGCGGCGTTACGACCATCAGAACCGTCGGCGGAGTTGAGAACGCCGATTCGAGCATCCGCGACGATATAAACGCCGGAAAAACCGTCGGTCCGAGAATACTCGCGGCTAACATGGCTGTCTCCGTCCCGGACGGACACATGGCGGGTTCGCTTGCCTATGTCGCCGAGAGCGCAGAGCAGGCGAGAGACTTCGTCGCGAAGATTGCCGAGGATAAGCCGGATCTGATAAAGCTCATGATAACCGGCGGCGTGCTTGATGCAAAGGTCAAGGGTGAGCCCGGCGTGCTGAAGATGCCCCCCGAGTATGTCAAGGCGGCGTGCGACGAGGCGCACAAGCGCGGACTTATGGTCGCCGCCCATGTTGAAAGTCCCGAGGGCGTACGCGTTGCGCTTGAAAACGGCGTCGACACCATCGAGCACGGCGCAAAGGCGGATGACGAGATAATCTCGCTTTTCAAAGAGAAGCACGCGGCGCTCATAACGACCCTTTCTCCTGCGCTTCCCTATGCGCTGTTTGATCGCTCCGTCAGCCATGCAACCGAGCTTTCGCAGTTCAACGGCGAGGTTGTCTTTGAGGGCATAATCGACTGCTCCAAGAAGTGCCTTGCAAACGGTATCCCCGTCGGTCTCGGAACCGATACCGGCTGCCCGTTCATCACTCACTACGATATGTGGAGAGAGCTTGTCTATTTCCACAAGTACTGCGGCGTGTCGAATAAATTCGCACTCTACACCGCAACGAAGAGAAACGCGGAGATAGCGCATATTGATAATATCACCGGTACCGTCGAGCCCGGCAAGTGCGCCGATCTTATCGTCACCGACGCGAACCCGATCGACGATCTCAAGACTCTTCGCAACGTGAAGATGGTCATGGCGAGGGGACACCTTATCCGCGAGCCCAAGGTCAAGAAATATGAGAACGTTGAGCGCGAGCTTGATAAGTTCCTTTAATAGCAATACCGTTTTTTAATGAGGGGAAAGATGTAAAGTGAATTCTATAATAGTTTCAACTTTCGGCGCGTTTACCGCGTCGCGATAGTCTGCCTCTCCCTCCAGGGACTTGTCGGCTACCCGCTGACTTCGTTCTGCCTGAAGAAGGAGACAAAGAGACTCACGAAGCTCTACAGAAACGGCGAGTTCAAAGCGTCAACTGCCGCCTCTGAAGACAAGAAGGACGAAAAGAAGAAGAGAGCCACAAGCACTACTATCATACTGCTCAAGCTCGCGCTCATCACTCTCGCGGCTTACTGGATCGACTATGCCACAAAGGGCTATATACCGATGTATGTCGTCTGCCTGCTGCTCGGCTTCGCCGCTCACGAGCTCAAGCTCGTTGAGACCGATGCCCTCCATGAGGCGAGCTCCTACGGCTTCGTTATGACCGTGCTTATGATGGGTCTGTTCAAGACTCTCGCAAGCTCCGGTACAGATGGCATCGCGTCCATTGTCGGCATCGCCGCCGCGCTTGTCGCTTTCGCGACCGTCGCAATGGGTCTTATGGCTCTGCTTGCAAGCAAGATATTCAAGCAGTCATTCTTCATGTGCTATGCGATAGTCCTCAATGCCTTTTCCGGCTTCCCGATCAATATGCTGATAACCACCGAGGCTATCAACATAAACACCGAAGAGGGCGACGAGAGAGACAACATCACTGCCGAGATCATGCCCAAGATGCTCGTCGCAGGCTTCGTATGCGTGACGATAGTCTCCGTCTTGCTTGCGGGTATTCTCGTAAGATTCCTGTAATTTCAATTTACCGAAAGCTCCCGAGGCTAAACGGCCTTGGGAGTTTTTTGCAGCCGATACGCAGAAAAACAGTAAAAATTTAAAGAATAACGATAAATATTTATTGACAATCTTAAAACGCCGTGCTACAATGACCTCGCAAACCAAGGAGAAGAGGTATGTGAAATGAAAGACGACAAGAAAATAAAAACAGAAAAAATCGTCCTCAACGGACTTGTTATTATCGGCATCGCGCTGACCGTGCTCGCGCTTCTCGGCTCGCCGTTTATCATTGCTGCAGTTATAAAAGCGGGCGAATTTTCGGCTCTGCCGCCCTACACATGGATTCTCACCACCGCTTCGGTCTATGCCTGCGCCGTGCCGTATATGGCGGCGCTCATTGAACTCAAGCTCATCTGCTCGCGCATTTTCACCGACAAGGCATTCTCACTCGGCACGGCGAAGAAGTTCCGCAATATCGGAATATGCGCCTTCGCGGAGCTGCTGATATTTTCAGTCGACCAGGCGGTGCTCTGCTCGATGCTCGCTGTATATGAGCTCATGGGGTTTTATTATCTGCCTGTTTTCGTGTTCATTTTTGTCTGCGTCGTCGCGGGAGTCCTCGCGTTCGCGATGGGCGGCGTGTTCAAGCGCGCGGCGGTCATTAAAGAAGAAAACGACGAGATATTTTGACGGCGGGGTGACGGCATGATAGTTATAAATCTGGATGTTATGATGGCAAAAAGAAAAATGTCGCTCACCGAGCTTGCCGACAGGCTCGGCATGACGATGGCGAATGTCTCAATTTTCAAGAACCACAAGGCAAAGGCTTTCAGATTCTCGACTCTCGATTCCCTCTGCGAGATCCTCGACTGCCAGCCGGGCGATCTGCTCGAATATGTCCCGGGGGAGAGCGAAAAAGAATGAAAAAGCTTAAAATAATTTCTCTGATATCGGCGGTGCTTCTGCTCGCGTTTTCGCTTTCCGCCTGCGCTTTCAAGAGCGGAGATCCCGTCATAGCCTCGCTTGGAAAGGCGATGTCGGTGCAGCGCTACAGCTGCGCGGGCTTCGGGGATTCGACGGACTTCGGAATATACACCTTTCCCGGCGCGAGCCCCGGGGAGAGCGAATATTTCAAACCCGTGACCGCCTAGAGCAAGACGGAACTGCTCGGATATATAGATGAGTTTGAGCAGGTTATAGACTCTCTGCGCGACGGCGACGAGGGTGCCGACCTTGTGAACAATTACAGTTTTTCGCGCGACGATATCGATGAGAGCGACTATCTCTATATTTACGACCGCGAAGGCAAGCCGATAGGCGACGGAGCCTATTCAAAATACGATTATTACAACGTCTACTTCTTCGATTCGCAGACGACAACGCTGTATTATTTCCACAATAATATATAATGGGAAAAATAATTGAGGCTTTTCGGTCCGTTTCTGCGTTTTCACGGTTGAAAATTATGTGAAAATGCATTAAAATAGATATAGAATCTATGAGGAGGACTGACTATGGAAAGCTTCAGACATATGCCTCTTGAAAACATACAGAACTGCCGCGACCTCGGCGGATATCCGATAAAAGGCGGCGGCTTCACGAAATACGGCAGGCTGCTGCGCTGCGGCAGACCGCGCGCGTCCACGCCGAATGATATGGAGTTTTTCCGCGAATACGGGATAAAGAATGTTTTCGACCTGCGCGGCGATTCCGAGGCGATATCCATGCCGTCAGAGTTTGCCGATTATCCGGGAGTGAATTACTATCATTTCTCCCTGCTCGAAATAAACCCCGCTTCGCCGCATATGGAGATGTCGATGCCGGAGGTGTATGTCACGAGCCTCAACGAGTGCAAGGGCAACTATGCACGCCTGTTCTCCGCGCTGTCGCGCGTAGACGCTCCGTCGATGTTCCACTGCTTCCTCGGCAAGGACAGAACCGGCATAACCGCCGCGCTGATACTGCATTTAACAGGCGTATATTTTGAGGATATCGTTGCGGATTACCGCATCTCCTCGACCTATCTCGAACCGTTTTACCGCCGCGAGATGGAGAGAAAAACGGGGCTTGTCCATGAGAGCGACATGGCGCATCTCGGCTCCCCGTCGGAGAATATAACCGCAGTGTTTGAATATCTCTCGCGCCGCTACGGCTCGGTCGAGGACTATTTCCTCTCCGCGGGCCTCACTTCGGACGAGATAGACGCAGTCGGCAGAATACTCAGATAAATATTTTCAACAACAAAACCCTCCGTCAGGCAATCCCGGCGGAGGGTTGACGTGTTCTTATGTTGATTACAGCGATGCGAGGAAAGTGTCGGTGTCGGTAATCTCGGCATCGTAGGTGCCCTTGAGATAGCTCAGACCGTACTCATAGTCCTCTGCGGTGAAGGAATTGGTTGCGTCCTTAATAGCAACAACGTCATAGCCGAGCTGATATGCGTCGGCGGCGGTGTGACGCACGCACATATGAGTGTGCAGACCGGTCAGAACAACGGTGTTGACGCCGAGCTCTCTGAGGAGAAGGTCAAGGTCGGTGTGGAAGAAACCGCTGTAGCGTCTCTTGGGAACGACATAGTCGCTCTCGCAGAGTCCGAGCTCGGGAATGACTTTCGCGCCCTCGGTGCCCGCTATTGCGTGGTCGCCCCAGAACTTGAGCTCGTGGTCGATGCCCTTGAGGTGAGCGTCGTTGCAGAAGATGACCGGTATGTTCTTCTCTCTTGCGCCGTTGAGCAGTTCTGCGGTCTTGTGGACTATTGCAAGACCTCTGTCGCACTTGAGTGCGCCGGTTACGAAATCGTTGAGCATATCAACGACGAGAATTGCGTACTTCTTTTCCATAATATTTACAGCTCCTTGTGTGTTATGATTAAATTATACCGATTTAATTTTCCGGTGTCAATGACAATAAACACAAAGAAAACGCTCTTTTACAATAGGTGTTTGTGTGATATAATTTATTCATATCAATTTCCCGGGAAACGGAGAGCGTTTATGGCAACTGTGCTCCTGGCAGTGATATTCATAGCCTATATCGGGCTCGGAATACCAGATTCTTATCCGGGCTGCTGAGCATAAAGCTCTCGGGTAAAAAAGTCATGGTCATAGGCCAGTGCGTGACCCTCGCGGCGATACTGCTGATTATGTTCAAACTGCCGATGGTGGCGACATATGCGGCACTCGCGATGTATGCGGTGATGATGATATCGACTGCGTTTTTCATACGCAGACCGGCAGATAAATAAAAAGGAGAAAAATATGAAAACGACTCAGGTTGCCGCCGCCCTCATCTGGCAGGGCGACAGATTCATGATATGCCGCCGCCCTGCGAACAAGGGCAACGCCCTTTTATGGGAGTTCGTCGGCGGAAAGCTCGAGCCGGGCGAGACGCATCAGCAGGCACTCATTCGCGAATGCCGCGAGGAGCTCGGTATAACTGTGGAGGTCGGCGACGAATTCTGCGATGTCTACCATCAGTATCCCGATATATATGTCCATCTCGTCGTGTTCAATGCGAAAATAGCCGAGGGCACGCCTCAGCTGCTCGAACATTGCGGACTCGAATGGATAACGCCGCAGGAGATAAAAAACTATGCCTTCTGCCCGGCGGATAAAGACATACTCCAAAAAATAATCAATACACATAAAGAAAAGCCACGGCTTTGATGCCGTGACTTTTCAGGAACTTCAATTTTTTGTTTTATAGCTTTCGTCAACTTCACACAGCTCGTCAAATGAGTCGATTTCAATAGTATCGCTGAATGAGCACTTGCGAACATATATGTTTGACTCTTTGGCGTAGAAATGACACAGAACATCATCCCAGAAGTGGTCTTTTCCGCCGAGCGTGTTGTTGAATATTTCCTCGACACATTTGCAGAAGAGCTTTCCGGTTTCTTCGTCATAATACGAAATTCCGTACATATGGAAGCAGTTTTCTCCGCCCTTGTGCAAATCAGTGATTTTCATGTTTTCGTCAGCGTCAAAACACCAGTCGGGTGTTTCTTCGCACGGAACGCCGAGATAATTGCTGCGGTATTGATATTTTGTTATCAGCTTTTTATTTATGAGATATATGTCTGATTCGAATATATATGATCCGCCGATAAGATTGCGGACAAGATACGCAGAAGAAATATTGTTATATGACTTGTAATATGGGTTGTCCACAAATTTTATAAAGGGATATTTTATTTTTAACTGCTCAAAGCATTCGCCGAGATATCCGCGAACTATAATGATGTCTTCGATTCCGACATCAATACAGGCGTCAATAAGTGTGTCAATTATGCGTGTTCCGTTGACACGCACGAGCGGTTTGGGACAGCTCAGCGTTATCGGCATCATGCGCGAACCCATGCCCGCAGCGATGAATATGGCTCGTTTAACCCTATAAGGTTCCAGCGCAGCAAGCCCGGATTCCGTTATTTTGCCGTTGCTTATAAATCCGTCAGATTGTAGCTGCCGAATAGTATCGGTACCTGCGCCGGAAAGAGGTGCATCGGCTTGTGCGGCTATTGATAATATTTCAAATTGTTCTTTAGTTAGCATATTATATCTCACCCCGTATTTGTTATTTTGAATAGGCTTTATACCAGTGAACGGATTTTTGCTGATCGGCAGGCGGAGGTGTCATATAATCTCCATAGAATTGGGTGAGAATTTTGTCGTATTCCGAATATATCGGGAATTCAGTGTTTTCAAAGCTGCATACCGTGAGCTTTGAAAATAAATCCGGATTATAGAAGGTGTGGCATTCAAAATTTTCAACCAAATAGTTACCGCTTTTGTTTTTTGAATGCATGAGATCAATTCTTTTGAGAATCAGTCGCCTGAATGGAAACGTAAACAGCTTAAACAAAAACTTAACGATATATCTCGGGCTGGGTGACATGTGGTGCGACATCTTGTGCCCGAGAATACCGGCTATTTCAACTTTTCTGTCGATGCGCTTGCTTTCAGATTCCATCTGTGCCTTCAGCTTGTCTCCTTCGCCATCGAAATTGCAATAGTCAAGCGGAAAAATATCAACAAACAGCCCCATATCTTTTTCTGCGCGCCAGTTTTCGCAGATTGATGTTCTTTTGTCTACCATCTTAGAATAGAGGAAATAGTAGTCCTTGGAGTATCTGTAGCTTTTCACTTCAAAGTCGCCGTCGTCGTATTTAAGAGCCAATAACTTTTCGTAGTCTTTTCTCTTCATGAAAACATCGATGTCATCATCCCACGGGATAAAACCCTTGTGCCTTATTGCACCAAGCATCGTTCCGTATGCGAGGGAATATTCAAGACCGTTTTCCTTGCATATGCTGTCGAATTTTTTGAGTATTCCGAGCTCGACTGCTTTCATCTCGTCGAGTGTAAGCTCTTTTACTGCCATATAATTGCCCCCTTAATTTTCACTATGGCATTATTGTATCATTGCAAAACGGATTTTTCAACAAAAAGCTCAATTTGAAAGCTTATTTTGGCATGTTGCCGCAGAAGTTGCCGATTTTTTAATTTGAAATTGTGGATATAGCATAATTGCACGAATATAAAATACAGAAAGAGGTTTTATTATGCAGCTTGTTCTTCCGTTTGAACATATGGCAAAGGCGGCGCAGTATATGGAGCCGTCGGTTTTTGAATATGTCCGCGAGGGTGAGATAGAGAGTTTCGAGAGCTTTGAAAAGTTCGATTTCCTTGCCTTTGACTGGTACGATGTCCACGGCGAGCGCACCGAGGACTATAAAATGCTCGCCTATGTCAGCCGCGAGAATCTGATAATTTTCACAGAGGGCGCGGCGGGCGACACGGCAAAGAAGATAATGGACGGGCTCGCGGCGGAGAATCCGGAACTCAGATCCGAGCAGCTGCTCTACAGATTCTTTGTCCGGCTTTTAAACGGCGATATGGATTGCCTCTCGAGGCTCGAGAATGAAATAGACGAATACGAAAATGTCTATCTTTTCAAGAGTGAGTCCGGCAAGGATGTTTTTGAAAAGCTGTCCGCCTGGCGGCGCGAGCTGCTGAGAATAAAGCGCTACTATGAGCAGCTGACTTTGATTTTTGACGAAGCTTCTGCGAACGACAATTCCGTATTTTCGAACTCTGCGGCGAAACGCTTCGCCATTCTCAAGAACCGCACCGACCGCTATCTCCAGACGGTGCAGAATCTGCGCGATGTTATCGAGCATCTTCAGGAGGAATATCAGGCGCAGCTGTCTATCCAGCAGAACGATTTGATGAAGCTTTTCACGGTTGTGACTGTTATCTTCCTGCCGCTGACACTGCTCACGGGCTGGTACGGCATGAACTTTTCGGGCATGCCGGAGCTCAACTGGGAATATGGATATCTTGTGATAATTGTCGTGAGTATCGTTGTGCTCGTTGCGCTGATACTATTCTTCCGCCGGAAGAAGTGGCTCTGAGATTTTGAAAAAAATTTTTGATTTGCCTATTGACAGGGTAGGCAATATGTGCTATATTGTATCCAACATACCGCCGAGGTAGGCGTATGAAAGGAGAGAATGTTATGAAAAAGACCGCCATGAACCGCTGTAGCTGCGCCTGTTGTCAGTGCGCGTGTTTCGTCATGTCTTTTTCCGATATGTCCTCCAAATGCGGGTCGTTGAACTGATCCGATAAAACGGCTTTTGACCGGGGACACTCATCGGAGTTCCCCGGATTTTTTTATTTTGCCGCGGAACTCAGAATTTTAACTAACTAACTTCAAAGGAGTAATTTATTATGTCAAAGATTTATACTTCAGCAGACCGGCTTATAGGAAAGACCCCTCTTCTCGAACTGACCCACATTGAAAAGAAATACGGACTCAAGGCGAAGGTGCTCGCAAAGCTCGAGTATTTCAATCCCGCAGGTTCCGTCAAAGACAGAATCGCCAGAAAGATGCTCGACGACGCAGAGGCGGCGGGCAAACTCACCCCCGATTCTGTTATTATTGAGCCGACCTCCGGCAATACCGGCATCGGTCTCGCCTCCGTCGCCGCCGCTCGCGGATATCGCATAATTATCGTTATGCCCGAGACGATGTCCGTCGAGCGTCGCCAGCTGATGAAAGCATACGGCGCCGAGCTTGTGCTCACCGAGGGAGCAAAGGGCATGAAGGGCGCGATAGCCAAGGCTGACGAGCTCGCAAAAGAGATACCGAACAGCTTCGTGCCCGGTCAGTTTGTCAACCCCTCGAACCCCAAGGCTCACTATGAGACCACGGGTCCTGAGATTTTTGAAGACACCGATGGCGAGGTCGATATCTTCGTCGCAGGCGTCGGCACCGGCGGCACCATCACGGGCGTCGGCGAGTATTTAAAAGACAAGAAGCCCGGCGTAAAAATCGTTGCAGTTGAACCCGAGACCTCGGCAGTGCTCTCGACAGGTGTTGCGGGCGCGCATAAGATACAGGGCATCGGCGCAGGCTTCGTGCCCGATGTGCTCGACACAAAGGTCTATGACGAGATAATCCCCGTCAGCAACGAGGTAGCATTCGAGGTCGGCAAGCTTATCGGCAAGAGTGAGGGTGTGTTGGTCGGCATATCCTCCGGCGCCGCCGCTTATGCAGCGATAGAGCTTGCAAAGCGCCCGGAGAACGAGGGCAAGACAATAGTCGTGCTCCTGCCCGACACAGGCGACCGCTATCTGTCGACTCCGCTTTTCCAGGACTGATAAATAATTTTCCCATAGGCTCCGGCTCTTTTGCCGGGGCTTTCGGGCTTTTTTGAGAGGAAGAATATGAGCTTTAACCCCGATAACCCGCGCCGCAAGGCGCTCATCGCGATGAGCGGCGGAGTGGATTCGTCCGTCGCCGCCTATCTCGCGATTGAAAGCGGGCTTGACTGCATCGGCGTGACGATGAAGCTTTTTAATAACGAGGACGCAGGGGTAAGCCGCGAAAAGAGCTGCTGCTCGCTCGAAGATACGGAGTATGCGCGCGGCGTCGCCTACAGGCTCGGGATGCCGTATTATGTCTTTAATTTCACTGCGGATTTCAAAGAGCAGGTAATGCGCCGCTTTGTTGAAGCCTATGAGCGCGGTGCGACCCCGAACCCCTGCATAGACTGCAACAGATATCTGAAATTCGACCGCCTCTATCGCCGCGCGAAAGAGCTCGGCTGCGAATATGTTGTAACGGGTCACTATGCGCGAATTGAAGAAGAAAACGGCAGATTCCTGCTGAAAAAGGCAGTTGACCCTACAAAAGACCAGAGCTATGTGCTCTATTCAATGACGCAGGACGAGCTGCGGCATACGCTGTTTCCATTGGGCGGCATGACGAAAACGCATACGCGCGAGCTTGCGCGCAAGCTCGGCTTCTATAACGCCGACAAGCCGGACAGCCAGGATATCTGCTTCGTGCCGGACGGCGATTACGCCTCATTTATCCGCTCATTTACGGGCAGGGATTATCCGCGCGGCGAGTTCGTTGACAAAAGCGGCAATGTGCTCGGCGAGCACAGGGGACTTATAGGCTACACTGTCGGTCAGCGCAAGGGACTCGGAATAGCTCTGGGCGAGCCGAGATATGTGACCGCACTGATGCCAAAAGAAAACCGCGTCGTGCTCGGCAGCAATGAAGACCTGATGAGCCGCGAACTCGACGCAAAGAATTTCAATTTTATAGCCTTTGATACCCCACCTGCGGAGTTCCGCGCGAGCGCGAGGGTCAGATACAAGCAGGCGGAACAGCCCGCGACCGTGCGCGTCACGGGCGAAGACACAGTGCATATAACATTCGACGAGCCGCAGCGGGCAATAACCAAGGGTCAGGCGGTCGTCGTTTATTACGGAGATGTGGTTATCGGCGGCGGAGAGATCTGCTGAGTGCGAAACGGAGGAATATTTATGATGATATCAACGCGCGGACGCTACGCTCTGAGGGTGCTCGTTGACCTTGCGGAGCACAGCGGTAGTCTTGTCCCGATGAAGGATGTGGCGGCGCGCCAGGGCATCTCGAAAAAATATATGGAGCAGATAATGGCTCTGCTTGTAAAGGACGGATATGTTGAGGGCGTCCACGGCAAGGGCGGCGGCTACAGGCTCGGCAGACCGCCGGAGCAGTGCGTTGTCGGCGATATTCTGCGCCTGACCGAGGGCAGCCTCGCTCCCGTCGCGTGTCTTTCATGCGAAGAGCCGTGCGAGCGCGCGGACAGCTGCCGCACAATTGGAATGTGGCGCAGGTTCGAAGAGATAACGAACGAATACTTCGACGGCATAACCGTAAAAGACCTGATGAAAACAGAATAACGGCAGCCGCGTCCCGAACGGGGCGGCTCTTTGCATTGCATATGAAAAAGGCTCCCGCCCGTTACACGGGTGCTCATAAGAAAGTAATCCAAAAATTACGATTATGGCATCTGTCAGGCGGGGTTGGTAAACGAGATAACGGGTATTCGGTATAAAAGCCGAGTACCCGTTATTTTTTTGTCCGTAATGGAAAGCAATAGATTTATTCACAGGTTTCGAGTATAATGAAGCTATAATCATTCTATCCCATCCATTCCGAGATTTTTTCAAAAAATCTCAAAAAATTTTGGAAACATTGGAACAATTCAGCCTTCCTCGTGCCATATATAGTAGAGGGCTATTTCAAAACGATTGGAGGTGACGCTTATGGAGAAGCTGAAAAGCCCGAAAGGTTTCATTGTGGTGCTGCCCGGTGAGATCATCGAAATACCGCAGGATAGCGACAAATCATGGCTGACCCTGTTTTACAGTCTGCCGAGAGAGCTTGCAGAAAAGTGGAAACCCGCCTATGATCTCCCCCGCTGCCCCTATGAGGTGCTACGGACTGATAAGTATGACCACATCGTATGTGACGATATGTTCAAGCTGCTTGTGTGGGATTGCTACGCATGGAGCGCATGGCAGTTTTTCCAAGTGAAAGACCGCAAGGGCAATTATCGTGATATTCCCGGCAACTGGACGCAGTACGCAGGATATTTCCCTTTGTGGCGTTTGTCGTACAGCATCATCCCCTACATCCGAATGAAGTTTGAGCAGAACGGGCTTGACTTCCAAAACCTTTACAACATCCCGCAAGGTGTGGAAGTGCCATGGCTGACCTATCAGCAGTTCAGCAATTTGATTGGCAATGTCACCGACATGGTTGTAGCGGAACAGGAATGGCAGCCTGTGATTGATGCAATCTGGGAAAACCGCACCGTAGAGGACTACGAAACCACAAGCAGCACCGTCAAGACCGACTTCATGCGGAAATGGCATCACAACCGTTCCGGCAAACCGATTTCCCTGGATGAAATGATGGAGAGCGAGGATGGGGACATTTTCGATGTGGCAGACCCCCGCAGCGATTTTGAAAATTCCGTTATTTCCGAAATGAAGATCGCTTCCTTTGCGGAAAGCACCATCACGGAGAAAGACAGGGAGATATTGAAGCTGCGCATGGAGGGCTACACCGAGCAGGAGATCGCAGACAAGGTTGGTTACAAGACCGCCAGCGCAGTCCATAAGCGAATCACCAAGATCGCAAATGCCTATGAGGACTATGTGACAGCAGAATACGGGAAATACTTAGATAAACACGAAAGAGGGACAAGCCTATGATGGAGTTGATTGCGGATTCTTTTGATATTCGATGTTGTGAATGCGGCGAACAGATCACCATTTTCAAAGATGATTTAGATACGGATGTTTCATTCTACGATCACGGTGAAAATGGTATGGGCGTTGAAACAATCTACGAAATTCGTCATGAGCTTAGCTGCCCCAAATGTGGGAACAACATTGAAATCACCATTACTGGCAACGAATATCCCGAAGGTGCATATGATTATGATAGCGCAGAAATATCCGGCGCAGAGTTCATCGAAACACCTTCGATGGGAATGGTTTATTACCAAGATGAATTTGATGTTGACGAGGAAGCTGTTGAAGCTACGGGTATCCGTGGTTTAATTGCTCAGCTTTCAGAGAATAGGGATATGATTTATGATGTTTCCCCTCGTGAGTTTGAGGAAATTGTTGAGCAAGTTCTCCAAGACGAAGGATTTAGCACTCATCTTACTCAGCCAACAAGGGACGGCGGACGGGATATTATTGCGACAAAAACAGGCATCAACGGCAAACCTGTTGTGTTCTATGTAGAGTGCAAGCGGTATTCACGCACGAATAAAGTAAGCGTTGATCTTGTCCGAGCTTTATATGGAGTGCAGACAGCGGATAAGGTGAACAAGGCTTGTTTGGTTACATCCTCTTACTTTACCCGTGATGCAGTCGCATTTGCCGAAAATCAGAATTTCATGATTGATTTGATTGATGGTGATGCTCTGCATGATATGATTGTTAAAAGCGCAGAAAAATATGAGCAAGAAAATTACCGCCGCTGGTAATCGGTAAAAATGTATAGTGTGCATGGGAGCAGTCACGAGAAATCGTGGCTGCTTTTTCATGCAGGAAAGGAGATTTTTATGAGCAGAGAACCGTTTGAAGCCATGCCCGATGTGATGGACGCAAAGCAGCTTGCAGAGGCGTTGCAGATTTCCAAAGCAGGAGCATACAACCTTTTGAACAGCCCGGATTTTCCAACTTTACGGATTGGCGGGCGCAAATTGGTGATGAAACATGAGCTTATGGAATGGCTGAAAAGCCGCACAAACAGGAAAGCGTAAAAACACGGTCAAGAGCCGGGAAAGTGGCAAATCAGCCGATTGCGATAACCTAAACACACTCCGCATCGTTTGGAGCATTTCTGTCGGAGAATCGCTTCACTTTTCCAATTCAAGAGCCGGAAAAATTTGTGAAAAACAGGAGGTTTTATGAGAACAGGACTTACTAAGAGAGAAAAGACAACTGCCATCTATTTTGACGAGTATGGCAGCATGATCGAGGTGCAGACCCATAATACCGACCTCAAAAAGCGGCTGTCGGCATTTGCGGCGAAGTACCCGGAGTGTTGCCGCCAGATTGACGATAATGAACAAGGCGGGCTGACCTTTGAGATTGAAAAAGGCAGATTGAGCTTCCGGCTGACTGCGCCATACAGCGAGGAACGGCGGCAGTTTGCAAAAGAGCGAGCAATCAAACAGTTGTTAAACGGGTCAAATTGTCCCCATAAAAGTTATTGAAATATCCGTGGGTTTTCTTGTCAACTCGTGTATAATTAGATAGAAAACAAATCCGAGAGGAGGCGATGCTGTGCAAGAACAAGATATTATCGAATTGCTGCTTCAAAGAAATGAAAAAGGCATGGACGCCTTATTGTTGCACTATGGGCCACTGATGAGATACATTATTGCGCCTATTTTGCAAAATCCACAGGATCAGGAGGACTGCCTTTCAGAAGTGGCAATGCGTGTCTGGGAAAAAATAGAACAGTTCAACCAAGAACGAGGAAGTTGGAACGCGTGGTTAACGGCGATTACCAGAAATGCTGCACTGAACTATACGAGGGATACTCGCCGCCATAATAGCGTTGAAGAAATACCAGACGATACACCATCGACGGAACCAAGTCCTGAAGAACTGATTATACAAAAAGAACGGCAATCTGCGGTTAATCACGCTTTGTGCCAGTTATCGCCCAAGGACAGGATGCTGTTTTACAGAAAATATTATTACTTACAACCAACTGCCCAAATTGCTTCCGAGATGGGGATGACTGAAAGAGCGGTCGAGGGAAAACTGTATCGCTTGAAAAAGCAGCTTCGCAAGATGTTAGGAGGTGAAGTGCATGAGTAATCATGAATGGGAATCCATGAACGAAAAAGATTTTGAGACAATGCTTGAAAAAAGCGTTTCAGATTTTCCGCCTGATGATGTGGTTGAAGAGGTAACACCATGGAGAAAAGCAATGAGCCGTGTACTCATTGGCATGGCGCTTTGTGCTATCACGCTGAACTTTTGGTGCCTAAATTATATTCTTCCTGCCGTTGGAATGGTGCTGTCACTATTAGGGTTTCGTTCTCTACGGCGTGAAAATAAATGGTTTAGAAATTGCTTTATTATAACAGTAATCCGAGCGGCATACTTTTTCCCGATGCTGATTCTAAATACGACCATTATCCAAAGCACAATTTTTACTTCCCAAGTCACATCGGTGCTAACTGTTGCAAACCTGTTGCTTCTGCTTGTCGAGTTCTTTTGTCTCTGGCGTGGACTCAGAACTGTGCAGAGAAAAGTAAATCTTCCTCCGCGAGCTGGAGGTGCCGTTGCACTGATTATCTGGTATGCACTCATGTGCGTTCTGGCTGTTATTCAGTATAATGGACTGGTAATTGCTGGGGCAATGGTTATTGGATACATCTTCATTATCCGTAATATCTATAAGCTCTCAAAAGAACTTGATGAAGCTGGGTATTCAATTCAAACCGTATCTATTAAGGTAACAGACAGATGTATCGTGCTCGTTCTCCTTTCAGTGCTTATCATCGGCTGTGCTTTTGGATATCTTTTCGGTGGCAGCTATCCGATGGACTGGAGTACAGTGGATTCATCAGAACATACTGAAGTAGAGGTAATCAAGAACCATCTCATGGAACTTGGCTTCCCAGAATATGTTTTGAACGATCTCACGCCAGAAGACATTGCAGCTTGTGATGGTGCTTTACAGGTTGTCGTTGACATCACGGACGAACCAGTGAATGACGGCAGAACGGTAACTACAGAGTATAGTAATGGAGAGAAACGCCATATCGAGCAAAAGACTGTCTATGATGTAAAAGAGTTACGCATTACCGGCGTTGGAGTGCAAATACCTGGTGAACGAGAAAGATGGATCATTTTCCATCATTTCCTTTGGACTACCAATCCTGGATTTTACGGCACGGAGTCGATTCAGCTTTGGCCCGTATATCGAGATCTTTCAGATGGATGGGCTTCTGACGGTGAAGTGACTGGACGTGTGCTGTATGACAAGGGTGGGGAAACCTTCGCTGCCCCTTATTATTCTCTTGACAATCAAACTTTTACATCCAACAGCATTTTCTGGGGAGAGCAAACAAGTACCGATGTTTTTGCCGCTTTTTCTATGCCAAGGCAAGGTGAAAATTATCGTAGCTATGTTGCTTATCCCATTTCGGAGATGCAGGATGGCTATATCATCAGCAGTTGGGTCAATTACACTCATCAACGAAGCTGGCTCCAGTATCCTGCAATGACAGCAATGGAAAAAAGAATGACAAATAGCTGGAATGATGCCGGAGCGTTTATGACAGTCCAAGATGCGCTTCAATTCTACCCGACAAATGAAGGCGTTGAAATGATTAAGTGAGAACAAATAAACGGAGCGATTGACGTAAAATAATCCCTTGGTAACAAGGGCGCACTTCTATACAGGGGCAAGCCCTGTATGTGCGCTCTGCGAGGCAGACAGCCCGGTCGATTGAAAGTCCGGGCTGTTTTGCGTCACTTCGTTCCGAACAAGGGGCTGCACCCCTTGCGATACCTGCGGTATCTATCCCAGCGCACTTTACAGCGGGAACAATCTGCTTTCAGGAGACAGTCCCCGCCGCAAAGTCTGAAAGTCCCATACTGTTTTTCAGACCGCTTGCCAATTTTCGGTAGGCGGTCTTTTTATATCCCCACATCAAATCAAGGAGGTCATACACTATGGCAAAACGAAAAACCATCCCCGAACTGAAAGCCGAGATTGCTAACAATCAGCGCCAACTCGTCCAGCTCCAACACAAACAGCAGCAGCTTGAAAACCGCCGCAGTTACTACGAGAAAGGCGACCGACGGAAGCGGGCGCACCATCTTATTACCCGTGGAGCCGCCGTGGAGAGCGTTGCCCCGCTGACAAAGGTTTTGACCGAAACCGAATTCTATGCCTTTGCGGAAAAAGCCTTTGCTGCCCCCGAGGTCAAAGGGCTGCTCATGGAGGCCGTCAACGAACACAACAAAAATGCGTTTGGAGGTGACTGACTATCGCTCTGTATCATTTCCATGTAACCCAGATCAAGCGTAGCGCAGGACAATCCGCTGTTGCATCTGCCGCCTATCGCTCCGGTGAGAAGCTACACAGCGAATACTACGGCGAGGACAGTGACTACACGAAAAAAGGCGGCGTGATCTGTTCGGAAATCCTGCTGCCGTCCCATGCCCCACCCTCTTTCGCTGATCGGGAAACCCTATGGAACGAGGTGGAGAAAGCGGAACGGGGAAAGAAAGCGCAGCTTGCATACAGCTTTGACATTGCTTTGCAGAACGAGTTTTCCATGCAGGAAAACATCGAGCTTGCAAGGCAATTTTTATTGGGGCAGTTTGTGAGCCGGGGCATGGTGGTGGACTTCGCCGTTCACGCCCCCGACAAGGAGGACGGCGGCATTTCCAATCCCCACTTTCATGTTATGTGTCCTATCCGTCCTCTGGATGAACACGGCAGATGGGGCAACAAGCAGCGGCGGGAGTATCTGTTGGATGAATATGGTCAGCGCATCCAGGATGAAGCAGGAAACTATGTATTCAATGCTGTTCCGACTACCGATTGGGGTAGTCCCGGCACCTTGGAGCATTGGCGGCAAGCATGGGCTGACCTGTGCAATCAGAAGTTTGCGGAAAAGGAATTGGACTGCCGGATCGACCACCGCAGCTATGAGCGGCAGGGCATCGATCAGCTTCCCACCGTCCATGAGGGTGTGACCGTCCGGGCGATGGAAGCAAAGGGCATCCGCACCAACAAGGGTGATCTCAACCGCTGGATCAAGGCGACCAACGATCTGATCCACAGTCTGAAAAAGAAAATCTCCGTTCTGCTTGACTGGCTGAAAGAAGCTCATGAGGAACTCAGCAAGCCGCAAGCTCCCAATCTGGCGCAGCTGCTCAGTGAGTATTACACCAACCGCAACGCAGGAGCTTGGAGTCAGAAAGCGAAGATCGGCAATCTCAAAGAGTTCAATGAGATCGTCACTTATCTCATGCAGAATAAGCTGACAACGCCGGAAGAATTACAGGAGCGTGTGTCTGCGCTGAGTGACCGCATCGACACTTTGAAAAGCTCCATGCGTATCAAATCCGACCGCATGAAAGAGTTGGATGAGCTTCTCCGCATGGTGCAGTTTTATACCGAGGGCAAGCCCATTGCCGATAAGTTAGCGACTATCAAATGGAAAGGCAAGCGGGAGCAGTTTATGTCCGAAAATGAAAATACACTCCGCCTGTATCACATGGCAGAGCGCAAGTTGAAGCCGCATTTCAAGGACGGCAAGCTGCCCATCACCGCATGGCGCAGGGAGCGTGACCGTCTGGAACAGGGATACAAGACCGGGCAAGCGGAGCTTTCTCCCATCCATGCGGAGGTGAAAAAGCTCTGGCAGATCAAATACAAGGTGGAGCAGGTCATCCATGAGCAGGAGCGACAGAACACCGTTACACGGCAGAAAAAGCAGGAAATCGAACACTAATCTTTACACATTTTTAGGAGGCACTTATGAGCAAGAAGAAACCATTTGAGCATGAAATCGACCCGGAGCTTTTGGCAGAGATCGAGGAATGGGAGCAGCAGGAGCATGACGAGCCGGAGGAATATTACTTCTCCAATCCCAACCCCTACCTCAAACCCGCACCGCTGCCGCCCGACCATCCAAAACACAATTTCTGGTTTGATGAGGACGGGCACATCTGTGTGAAAAATCCGTCCGCTTTCTGGCTGCCGGAGTTTACCTTGCAAAAAGAGATCGGTGGCACGATTTACTCTGTCACAGGCACTTATGACGGAACGGAAACGCTGGATAAGAAAATGGAGCGCATTATGGCTGAAAAGTTTACAGAAAAGTTGGAGGATAGCGAATGACAAATTCACAGACTCTTGGTACAATAGAAGCAACCAATCCTGTACTGGCAGTTGCCCCTTTGAAGGAGGAAACAGAAATGTTACGGGCAACTGATAAAATCACCGCACTCTATTGCCGTCTATCCGTGGAAGATATGAAAGAGGATAAAAAGGGCGGCAAGGAAGATGTGTCAAATTCTATCCAGAATCAAAAGATGATCCTGCTCCAATATGCTAAAGAAAATCGCTTTCCTAACCCGACCTTTTTCGTTGACGATGGGTATAGTGGTACGAACTTTGACCGCCCCGGCTTCCAAGCCATGCTTGCGGAAATCGAAGCGGGACGAGTGGCGGTCTGTATCACCAAAGACCTATCCAGACTGGGACGAAATTCTTCACTGACCGGGCTTTATATAAACTTCACTTTTCCAAAGTACAATGTGCGGTATATTGCCATCAACGACCATTTTGACACCATCGATCCCAACAGCACAGACAGCGATATTGCCGGTATCAAAAACTGGTTTAACGAATTTTTCGCCAAAGATACGAGCCGCAAAATCCGGGCTGTGCAGAAAGCAAAGGGTGAGCGTGGCGTACCGCTGACAACCAATGTTCCCTTTGGCTATCGCAAAGACCCAGAGGACAAAACGAAATGGATCGTGGACGAAGCGGCGGCTATGGTAGTGAGGCGGATCTTCAAGCTGTGTATGGAGGGACGGGGACCGATGCAGATCGCAAAGCTCTTGCAGGAAGAAAAGGTGCTGAATCCCACCGCATATAAGCGTCAGATCGGTATCAAGACCCCAAGTCCGGAAACCGCTGATCCGTACCATTGGAATACCAACACCGTTGTCCACATTCTGGAACGGCGGGAGTACACAGGCTGTACGGTCAACTTCAAGACCTACACCAATTCGATCTGGGACAAGAAGCAGCGAGAAACACCCCTTGAAAACCAGGCGGTTTTCTACGACACCCATCCGGCGATCATCGAGCAGGAAATCTTCAACAAGGTTCAGGAGATCCGGCAGCAGCGTCACCGCAGGACGAAAACGGGAAAAAGCAGTCTGTTCTCCGGCATGGTTTACTGTGCTGATTGTGGAGCCAAAATGCGCTACTGCACCACCAACTACTTTGAAAAGCGGCAGGATCATTTTGTATGCGCCAACTACCGCAGCAATACAGGAAGCTGTTCGGCACACTTCATCCGTGCGGTTGTTCTGGAAGAACTGGTCTGGATGCACATGAGAACTGTGATTTCCTATGTCAGTCGGTATGAAGATCATTTCCGCGCCGTCATGGAGCAGAAGCTCCGGCTGTCCAGCGAAGCTGTGATCCGAGGACACAAGAAGCGGCTGGCACAGGCTGAAAAGCGGCTGGGAGAACTTGACCGTCTGTTTATCCGCATTTATGAGGACAATGTGGCAGGGCGCATCACAGATGAAAAGTTTTCTATGATGAGCAAGACCTATGAGGACGAACAAGCGCAGCTTAAAGTGGAAATTCAGACTTTGCAGCAGGAAATCGAAGTACAGGAACGACAGATTGAAAACTTGGAGCAGTTTATCCAGCGGGTACGCAAATACGAGGACTTGGACGAGCTTACCCCCTATGCTCTGCGGGAACTTGTTAAGGGAGTTTATATTGAAGCCCCCGACAAGAGCAGCGGCAAACGGCGGCAGAACATCCGCATTTCCTATGATCTTGTGGGCTTTATCCCGCTGAATGAACTGATGAAAGAGGAAACGGCATGACCGAAGCCATGCCGTTCCTGCAAAAATACGATATTACTTTCTTACGACCCCTGCCCATTTGGGTGAGAGCCTTTTTTTTTATTCGGTTGTTAGAGCTTAGCCCTTAGCGCCGTTGTAGCCCTGCTTGTTGTTGCCGATCCTAACGAAGTAGTCAACCTCGCCGTACATGTTCTTGACCTTAGCGGAGATACCGAGTTTGAGCTCAGCCTCGCTTATGTTGATCTTAACGAGATAGTGATAAGTACCGTTGATGATCTTGCCGGTGCTGTTGTCTACGCGAGCGAAGATGTAAGCGTTGGTGTAGGTGAGCTTAACATTTTCTTTGCCGCTCTTGAACTCTGCGCCGAGCTGGTTGAGAGCCTCATCGATGCTGCCGAGGGTTCCGACGCCGCGAGCAACAGGACCGCCGTTGTGGGAGTCGCCGTTGGGGCCGTCAGTCTGATCCTTGACATAGATGATGTAGTCGGTGTACTTACCGTCTGCGGAGACGATAGCCTTAGCGGACTTGACGTCGCTCGCCTTGAGATCGGCGTGGCTGGAAGCGGGAACATAGTCTGTGTCGGTGGAGTTTTTCTTAAGAACGTTGTTGATGATGGGGGAAGCGACTTTGAGGAGTCCGCCTAAACCGCCGTCACCGGTGATCTTGCCGTTGTTGCCGAGAGCCATGGTCTGCTTGCCTGCGGGTGCGGGCTTGGTAGCCTTGCGGGCCTTGACATAGTCAGCGACTATCTCAGCAACAGTCTTAGCGGCTGCGGGGGTTTTGCCGCCATGAGAGCCGCCCTGGCTGCCTGCTGCCTGCGAGGGAGCCTCGACGGGCTTGCCGGAAGCGTCGGTGGAAACTTCGGAAGCGTCGTTGCTGCCGGCCTCGGTGCTGTCGGCTGCGGAAGCGTCTACGGGAGTAGAGCCTTCGCCGTTGTCGATGACCTCTCCGCCTGCGGAGGAGGGATCGGTTGTGGTCGCGCCGTCATCCTTGCTCTTGCAAGCTGCAAAAGCGAAGACCATAGCGAGAACCATGATGAGTGCAAGAATTCTCTTCATTTGGTTGTGCTCCTTTTAACATTTTTCTTGATTTTGTGAATAAATTGTTTCACAGTATTTTCAGTTTACTCTAAAACAACCAAAAAGTCAAGAAAAACAACGCTGTAAATTATAACAATTTTGTAACATACGGCTGGAAATAACTTGACTTTCGGATATTGGCACATATAAAATGTATGCAGAGATTTAAAAAAGTATGAGGCGCAGGGCGAAAGGAATTTTATAAAATATGTTTGAGAGAAGCGAATGGATAAAAGGGTGCGAAAAGAATTTGCGCGGCGGTACGGTGTATCTGAAAAACTTTCGGTGCGCCGCCAAAGCGGAAAAAGCAATATTGAAAATAACTGCGCTCGGCGTATATGAGGCAAAATTAAACGGCGAGCGGGTAGGCGACTTTATCCTCGCTCCGGGCTGGACTTCTTATTTAAACAGGCTTCAGGTGCAGAGCTACGATGTGACAAATCTGCTGAAGACCGAGAATTCGCTCGAGGTGACGGTCGGTCAGGGCTGGCGCGCCATCGCAAACAAACGTGACGGCAGCGACTTTTTGGGCTACCGCGACACGGCGCTCATCGCCGAGCTGACTATTGTCTATGCCGACGGCACGGCGGAGAGCATCGTCACCGACAGCTCGTGGACTGCGCGCGAGAGCAAGCTGAGATATACAAATATATATGACGGCGATATCTATGACGCGACTTTCAAAGCGGGGAGCGCGAGGCACTGCATCTGCGTCGATCTCAAAAAAGATATGCTTATCCCGCAGGAGGGCGAAAAAATAGTCGAGCATGAGCGGATGCCTGCCTTGCAGATAATAAAAACCCCGGCGGGCGAGACGGTCATTGACTTCGGGCAGAATATGACGGGCTATGTCGAGTTCAGGATAAAAGGCACTCCCAGTGCGCAGGCGACAATCTCCCACGGCGAGACTCTCGACTGCGATGGCAACTTCTACAACGCCAACTACCGCTCGGCGGACGCGCGGATAAAATTTGTCTGCGACGGCGAGGAGCAAACATATAAAAGCGCACTCACCTTTTTCGGCTTTAGATATATCCGCCTTGAGAACTGGCCGGACGAAGTAAAAAAAGAGAATTTCACGGCGGTAGTTGTACACTCGGATATCCGCCGCACGGGTTATTTCGAGTGCTCGGACGAGACGGTGAACAAGCTTTTCAAAAATATAATCTGGGGTCAGAAGAGCAATTTCCTCGATGTCCCGACCGACTGCCCGCAGAGAGACGAGCGCCTCGGCTGGACGGGCGACGCGCAGGTGTTTGTCCGCACGGCGAGCCTCAATTTCGATGTTGAGCGCTTCTTCAAAAAGTGGCTTCGCGACCTCGCCGCCGACCAGGGACGCGACGGCTGCGTGCCGCATGTCGTACCGAATATATTCGACGATATGGGCGGCTCAAGCGCGTGGAGCGACGCGGCGGTCATCTGCCCGTGGGAGATATACAGAACCTACGGCGACAAGGCAGTACTCGAGGAGCAGTTCGACTCCATGAAGGCGTGGATAGACTGGATGCGTGAGCGCAGCGAAAACGGAAAACGCTCGGGTGGATCCCACTTCGGCGACTGGCTTGGGCTCGACTCCCCGGAGGGCAGCTACAAAGGCGCGACTCCCGAGGAGCTCATCGCCACGGCATACTATAAATATTCGACCGAGTTATTTATAAAGGCGGCACACGCGCTCGGTAGGGATGTTGCGGAATATGAGAATATCCCGGCGGAGGCGGCGAAAGCGTTCAGGCGGGAATATATGGAGAACGGCAGAGTGAAAAACGCCACGCAGACCGCCTGCGTGCTCGCGCTGTATTTTGATATCACCGACGACAGGGCGGCGACCGTCGGGCAACTCAATGAGCTGATAGAGCGGGCGGGACACCTTGAAACCGGCTTTGTCGGCACGCCGTATCTTCTCCATGCGCTCAGCGACAATGGCTACGCCGAGACGGCATATGACCTTCTGCTTCGCCGCGAATATCCCTCGTGGCTTTATCCTATATCAAAGGGCGCGACGACGGTCTGGGAGCACTGGGACGGTATAAAGCCCGACGGCACGATGTGGAGCACCGACATGAACTCGTTCAATCACTATGCCTACGGTGCGGTCGCAGACTGGATGTACGGCGCGGCGGCGGGAATAAACTCCGACCCCGATCGCCCGGGCTTCGAGCATATTATCTTCCGCCCCGTGACAGACAGGCGGCTCGACTTTGTCAAGGCTTCGATTGACACCCGCCGCGGCACCGTCGCGAGCGAGTGGAGACGCGAGAACGGCAGGATAAAATATATTTTCACCGTCCCCGAGGGCTGCGGCGCTTCGGTCATTATCGGCGGAGAAAAGCACGAAGTCGGAGCGGGCACACACGAGTTTCTTGAATGATAAATTCCCGGTTTGCCGCCATTTTCGGTGAGCCGGGAAATAAATTTCAAGAAAATTTGAAAATCTTGTCCTACTTTGCAAAAAATATATTGACAAATCGCTTTCGATATAATATAATAATCAAGCCTTGTCGGATGACGAGGCTCACATATGGCGGCATAGCTCAGTTGGCTAGAGCATTCGGTTCATACCCGGAGTGTCGTTGGTTCGAATCCAACTGCCGCTACCAATTTTGGCCCGGTGGTCAAGAGGTTAAGACACCGCCCTTTCACGGCGGTAACACGAGTTCGATTCTCGTCCGGGTCACCAGAGCCACCAAACAGATGTCGCAATCGGCAGATCAGAAATTCGTTCGGTCTGGATTCTGACATCTTTATTTTTTAGGACGCGTAGCTCAGCTGGTTAGAGCGCTTGCTTCACACGCAAGAGGTCCACGGTTCGAGTCCGTGCGTGTCCACCAGAAGCAAAAGTCCCGAAAGCGTTGATATACAACGGCTTCGGGGCTTTTTTGTTTTGCAAATCGGCGCGTTTCTATATTTCTCGTACAACCTCAAAAGACCTGATTTTCCGACGGTTGCTAACAAAAATCTAACAAATTTTTTAGGTCAAATCGAGTTGACGGCGTCCTTGAGCTGTGCCATCTCGATGTGCGTGTAACGCTTGGTCGCCGCGTCTGAGACCTGACCCATAAGCTTTTGGATTCCCCATTTGTCGATGCCGTTGCGATAGAGCATCGACGCGAAAGTGTGCCGCGTGGCGTGCGGAGTCAGGCGCGGCAGGTCGAGGGCTTCGAGCGTCGGATAATACCATTGGTTGCGGAAATACTTGTCGGTCACGCGGACGAGCTTACCGCGATATTCTTTGCAGACGATTGTCGGACCGTTCTTGTCGAGCCACTTTTGCAGATACGGCATGACCTTGTCCGAGACTGGCACAATTCTGTTTTTGCCCGCCTCGGTCTTTTCGCCGCCGGTCAAGGTGTGGTTTTCCGGATCCCAGCTGAAGCGCGTGAGCGACAGAAACTCGTTTATTCGCCATCCGGTATAGCACATAATCACTATCAGGTCGGCATACATAAAGCCCCTTTCCGCTGCCTCTTCGAGCTTGTGCAGCTCGAGGTCGGAAAAAGGCGTCTTTTCCTTTTCTTCCATTTTTGGCAACGTGGTAAAAGACGCATAGTTTTTTGATATGACATCCGTCTGCACGGCGTAGTCGCAGAGCATTCCGGCAAAGACCTTTGTTTTTTGCACCGAGGACACGGAAAGCCCGTCCTCGTATGCCTTGGTTATCACCGCCTGATAGTGCGCTGTCCGCAGGTCTTTTACTTTGTAGTCGCCCAAAACGGAAAGGCGATTTTTCCATGCGCCGAGATAGGTGTCGCGGGCTTGCTTGGATAAATTCTGAAAACGCTGAAGCTTGATGAACTCTTCGTACAGTTGTCGGAAAGTCATTTCTTCGGCAGGAGCCGGAACAAGCGCGGTCGGCGATTCGTTCCACGCCCCGAGGGCGGTCATTGCCTCGGCGCGCGTGGCGTAGTAGCCTATGACTGTTCTTTTTTTTGATATGCTGTCGGCGACGAAGTGCGCCGGGGTCAACGCGATCCACGGTTTGCGCCGTTTGCCGCCGAGTTTATACACGGACCCGTATCCGTTCGGATTTTTCATAAAAAATACCGCTCCTTTGCTTGTACTTTCCCGGAGCGGGTGATATAATAAATATATCAACTCACTCTGTCGTAGGTGTGGTTTGATGCTCCGCCCGTCCCTGTTCCCGCAGGGGCGGGCTTTTTTTATTTTATAGGATAAATAGTCACATAGATTTCGGGCTTTCCGTTATCGTCAAAATCGCACTCTTCAACCTTGCCGACGATTCTGCTCGCACCTTCGGCGTATTCGATAGCAGCCTTTGGCAGCTCTCCAAAGTCTAAAGGGCCGTCGGTTACGATGTATTTATCATCATCAACAAAGACCCACACGCTATCGCCGGGGCTTAATACTTCGGCATTTCTTGCACGCGAGATTCCTTCGCCGTCTTTTTTGGTAACTCCGATAAGCTTAAATGTCCGACCTTTGAAATAATCCAAGTCCTTATAAAAGCCTATGAGAAAGTATGCATCTTCTGCCGTCAATCGTTTAAGGCAGCAGAGCATTTCGTCGCCACGCTCAAGCCAATCGTGGATCATATCCTGCAAGCGTCCTTTGTGCACATACCCTATCTTCTTTCCCTCGAGGTACAGAGCAACGGCACGGGAATCATATTCGTTTTCCGGCTCAAGGACTATATCCAAACTTTTTCCGGTTTTCCCGATTAGGTCGGCAACACCACAAACATCAGGGAGCATGACAAGGTGTGCTTCATAACTATATTTAAGTGCTTTGCCGTCAGTGACATTCGGAAGAAAATGGAAGTTCTGCTTGTCTTTCTCGGGTATAAAAAGCGGACCGGAGCCGGTTTCCGCCGGCTTGACCGGCTCTGCGGACGGAAGCGGCGTTGTGTCTATGTTCGCCATTTTCAACTCGGAATCCGGCACAGCTCGGTCGGGGATGTCGACGGAATCAACCGCGGCGTCCTTTTTCTTTTTTGCGTGTCGCAGAATCAGGAACACGCAGACGGCAACAGCCACGAGGCCGACCACGATAAGCACCGCAAAAAGAGCCGGGTGGGTGCTTTCCTTGATTTTTTCAATAAGTGCCATTATGCCGCCGAGTATAAACATGACCGCAATAATCAACACCCAGTTTGCTTTTTTCTTACCTTTTGCCATTTTTAACATCTCCTTAGCTTATTTCTCTGACAAGCAATCTCGGCACGCCGAGAATGTGATATGTTTCCATGTCCGCGCCTTTCAACTCTTTCGGCTGATATTCGGGATTTACGGGACTTAGCTTTACCATATCGTCAAAAACATCAACGCGCTTGAGCGTGGCGCACTCGCCGTCATATATGACGGCGCCGACATCGCCGTTCTTCTCGATGTAGTTCTGCTTCAAAATAAGAACTTTATCCTTTTCGTGGTAGAGCGGGTACATCGAGTTTCCGTGGACTTCCAATACAAAAAAGTCATTTTTGTTGCGTCCTTTTAGGTATTTCTTCGGGATATCTATAACGCCGCCGCTCCAATCTTCGATTGCGACTTCCTCATATCCTGCGGCGATAGAGCCAAGGACGGGAAATGTCACGACATCATCGGTAATGTTCGGCGCGTGAAGATTCTTTAAGCGGTTGCCCTCATAAATTGCAGTCGGCTCATTAACCCTGCCGGTCATATAGTCGATTGATACGCCAAGCCGATCACAAAAGTCATTAATAAATTCAGACTTAGGTTCTCGTTTGCCTTTTTCATAATTGATATATGTTGTATACGGGATGCCGAGAAATTTTGCAAAATCTTTCATGCTGCTAAAGCCTTTTGCCAATCTCACGTCTTTAAATCTATACATTATAACCACCTCTGTCAATATATTACCCGTTTTGGGTAATAAAGTCAATACAATAAAACGGACAGTTGCCAATTTGGGTATTGTGTATAAAAAATCAATACTCATTTTGTGCATTTTTTACGCTTGCAAAATACTCAAAGTGAGTATATAATAGAGGCAACAAAACCCAAAACGGGTATTTTAAATCAAGGAGCGAAAAATATGGCAAAAATACTTAAATATCCGAATATTGAAGCGGAAAGGGCAAGAGCGGGTTTGACGCAGGATGAACTTTGCGCACAGTTGCACATAGCAAGAAAAACTTACTACAACTGGGTTGTTCGCGGGAAAATACCAATCAATCAGATTGCGCGACTCGCAAATATTTTAGACGTGTCAGCAGACTATTTACTCGGTACGGCTGCAGCGGCAAAACGGCAGGAAACAAACCACGGTACGGACACAACGGGAATTGTGGCGCACCGCGACGGAGCTTGAGAAAAGGAGCGGAATCAGCATGCAAAAACCTACGACAGAGGAGATCCTCGCCATCGACGGCAGCGTGCCGGTCGAAATGGCGGCGCGGTACCTTGGCCAGTCGAAAGACTTTATTTACTGCGCGATGCAGAAACAAGTCTTGCCGATTGGCACAGCGTACCTGCGCGAAAAAGAGTGGTGTTATGACATCAGACCACAGGCACTGGTTGAATACAACGAGCACGGTGGAGTGAAGCGCTACATGGCGTTGGAGGACCACCTGAAAAAAGTAATCAGTTGCACGGTTGAGAAACTGTGTTCTTGAAAAGAAAAAGAAAGGAAGAAAAGAAAATGATCGAGAGTTTAAAAAAGACCCACGCGGACTTTCAACGCGCATGCGACCGTCACGATGCCGAAGAAATGCAAAGACTGTCCGGCAAGCTTTGCACAATGCTTGCGCAGGAGATCATGATGGCATTCGGCGGAGTTAGTATCGCCGACAGCGTTGTGATTTTGGCCGCTTGCAAATTGACAGGGATATTTGTCAAGGATGCCGGGAAAGAACTCGGGCTTTCCGACGAAGTTTTGGAAGCAGGGGCGGACAAACTTGCGGAGTTTGCGAAAAAAAACACCACGAGAATACTGGTCGCAAAGTTTGTACGTAAGGAGGCCGACAGCGATGACTAAAGACTTGCTTATCATTGGCGCGGTCGTCGCGCTGGTGGCGATTATGATACTCGCGGCTCTGCCGGAGATAACAAGCGCGATGCCGGAGGTCTATTATGTCGAGCCGACCGAGCCGGAGACGGCGGTGGAAGCAAAGGCGGAAACGGTTTTGCAGTCAACTGCAAGCGTCAGATACGCCCTAACCGCCGCCGAGCGCGACGAAATCGAGTGGGTAGTCATGGCGGAAGCAGGAGCCGAGCCGTACATAGGTCAGATGGCGGTCGCCCAGTGCATACTTAACGCCTGCGAGCAGGAGGACAAGCGCCCCGCCGAGATCGTCAGGAGATACGGCTATACGGACGAGCGCCCCGAGCCGAGCGCAGAGGTCAAAAAAGCGGTCGCCAAGGTTTTTGACGACGGCGAGACGGCAACGGACGCGGAGATTCTTTACTTTTATGCGCCGGCATTGTGTAAAAGCAGCTGGCACGAGTCACAGACCTATGTCTGCACCATTGGCGGACATAGATTTTTTGAGGAGGCGGAGCAATGAGAGCGCTTTTGATAGTGTTAATCGTGTCTTTATCATTAAATGCACTACTTAATCTTATCTTGGCTATATACTCGCTGATAACCGATGATAGCGATGGATCTTGGTGCGCACCGAGCTTTTTGGCATCCGTCGCTTTGATTATTGCACTCGCACAAAAACTTTGAGAAAAGAGGAGAATCAAAATGACTAACAAAGAACTTATTGAAGCGCTTAGCCGCTTAAAAGTGGAAACCGGATCGCTTGCCTGCACCGGCTGCGGACATGAACACAACTGCGGAATACACGGCTGCGCGATTATCCGAGAGGCAGAAGACGGCATTGGTGCGCTTAACAGCATAGCAGATGACCGTCTCGACGCGCTGACCGCGTGGCCGTGGATAAGCGTCAACGACAGGCTGCCAAAGGATGATGCGCATGTCAAGGATGGTGATAGAGTCCTTGTAATCGTCAGTGGCAGACCGAAAAAGCACGTGCGGTATGTGAATGCATGTGAAATTGCAGAATATTACTACGAGGACGGCTGGTATTTTGATGCCTATCCAGAGTGGGAAGATTCACAGGTGACCTACTGGATGCCGTTGCCCGAACGACCGGAAGATTGCCATGAATAACGAAGAAGTCAAGCAAGCTCTTGCCAACGGCAAGCCGGTCATATACTTTGTGCCGCTTGTCGGCGATGTCAGATACGACAGAGTGTCGGCGGTCATATACCGCATAATCAACGGCGAGCTCGCAGTCACCGCCGAGCTTGAGGACAGAAAAGGCAGGTCAACGGCCACGGTCCGAATTGACCGCCTGCGATTTGAAAATAAGGAGGACAAAGAAAATGATACTGAAATTTGCAGTCCAAACGGTGTTTGAGATCGCCGTCGTCGTACTGATCATCTACGGCTTTGTCAAAGAGGACAAGCTTATCGCCTTTGAGGACAGAGTCAGAGCCAAAATCAGAGCAAGGAGGAGCGGACACGATGGAGTCACCGGAAAAGACCGCTGACGCGCCGGGGAGCGGGCAAAAATGGCGCAGGAAAAAGGTCTGTAAAAGCTGCCATTGGCTACGGAAAATTGACTGTGCGGGCGACGGCTGGGACGGAAAGTGCTGTGCCTATACCTACATCACCGACCGATTCCGCGAGATCCCCGCGACAAACGATTGCTGCGCATATTATCTCAAAAAGAAAGGAGCAAAAATATGATGAAAGAGAATCATATCTTAATGCACGCCGATGTGCTTGATGCAGTGCTTGCCGACTATAGCGGCCGATTCGTCAGCCGCCGGGATTATAACGACGGCAAGACTTACGGCTATGTAACAAACCTTAAAAATCAGAACATGGCTATCGAGTATACGCACTACAAAAATCAGCTCGGCGAGCGTCATGCGCTGTTCGACAACGAGCGTTTTGACTTTGACAACCAGATGATTAAAAAATACATACCTCAAATGGCAGAGCGGGTCGAGGAAATCGAGCGCGAGGAGGGCTCTGCGCTGCGCTTGCCGATATCCGTGCCGGTGTCGATATATTTTGACAGAAGCCGCCGTGGCATGGACGAAAACAGCCGCCCGAGTGAATTTTTGATAATCATTGAAGAAAAAGGAAAAAGCCGTAAGCACATCTGGAAAGCCGACGGACGTGAGGCTGTCGTGGCTTATCTTGACGAATATGCGAAAAATGTGTTGCCGAGGCTTGACAGATATGAAAAAGGACGCCCTGCGGTAACAGGACGCCCAAAGGATGTTGAAACAACACCAAACACCGTCAATAGTATAACACCGCCGCCGGAAAATGTCAACGGGGGCGCGATATGAAAATACGATCTTACAGATGCCCGAAATGCGGGCGTGAATATAACTTTGCCGACGGCAACAAAACAAGGCTCTGCCGCGTCTGCGGGTGCGAACTGGACAGCCTGACCGTCTACTCGACGGATGACGGCAGCACGGCCAGCGACCAAACGGCCGAGACCAAGCGAGAGAACCGCGAGGCCGAGGAGCAGGAAGCACTTTTTTTGTGGGCGGAGTACCAATCCGCCGCACAGCCGGAGCTGCGGCTTTTATATCATATTCCCAACGAGGGCAAGCGTAGTGTCTCATACGGTGCCGCGCTCCGGAGACAGGGAATGAAGAGGGGCGTGCCCGACCTCTGCCTGCCGGTCGCCCGGGGGAGATACCACGGCTTATATATCGAGATGAAAGCCGGCCGAAACAAGCCGACGGTCGACCAGCAATGGTGGCTTGAAGCGCTTGAACGACAGGGTTTCCGCGCTGTGTGGTGCTCCGGGTGGGAGCAGGCGAAGGAAGAAATATCGGAATATTTAAATTTAAAGGAGATAGACAAATCATGATTACAAACGTCGAAGTAACAAAGCTTTTGCAGCACCCGGACAACCCGAGGAAAAATATCGGCGATGTCACCGAGCTGGCGGAATCCATCAAAGCGCGCGGCATTTTGCAGAACCTGACGGTCGTTCCGGCCGAAAACGGCATGTATACCGTTATCATCGGGCACAGACGACTCGCGGCCGCGAAGCAGGCGGGGCTGACTGAGGTTCCCTGCGCCGTGGTTGATATGGACTATAAAACGCAGCTGTCTACGATGCTGCTTGAAAATATGCAGCGATCTGATTTGACAGTTTATGAGCAGGCACAGGGTATGCAGATGATGTTTAACCTCGGCGTGCCGGTTGCCGAAATCGTCGAAAAGACCGGCTTCGCCGAAACAACCGTGCGCAAGCGCCTGAAGATAGCGACTTTGCCGACAGCGCAGATGCAGCAGGCGGTGGAGCGCGGCGGAAAGCTCGAGGACTATGTGCAGATAGCGGACATAAAAGACGCAGAAGAGCGCCGCGAACTGCTGAAAGTTGTCGGAACACGCGAGTTTGAGTTCAGCCTTACTCGCGCGAAGAAGCGACAAATTGAAGCCGAAAAAACACCGCTTGTCAAAGCCGAGCTAAAGTCAATCGGCGCGAAAGCCGTAAAAAACCAAATCTACAGCACCGCTTACGAGCGGGTCGAACAGTGTGCAATTACAGACTGGAAAGAGGGAACTTTTAAAAAGCCCAAAAACAAAGAGGAACTTTTTTGGGAAATATCATACGGCACGGCGTACCTTATGCGCAAAAAGGCCAAAGTACCAAAGAAGAAAGAGAAAAAATCAGAATTCGAACAGCGCATAGACAGTGCCAACCGTGAGCTCAAGCGTTTGACGGAAACGGCGTATGAGTGCCGTGTAAACTTTATCAGAAGTTTTACCGCGGTTGAAAAATATAAAGAAACAATCATCAAGTGGCTTGTACAGTTCGCGGGTCGTATAATAACGGGCTATTGCTCGTGCGACAGAAAATATATCAATTCCGAGATCGGAGCAGATGAAAAAGCTGAAAAAGCGCATTATGTGGATGCGCCGAAATGGCGGCAGTTTATCGCCGAGGACAAGCGTGCGCCGATAGTTGTTGCGTATGCGCTTGCCGGAGACGATGGGAACAGAGGCTACTATACCGCCGGGTGGTATGCATCAAACAAAGCTAAATCAGCACCGGAATACAGAGGGAACCAAAGCCTTGACAGAATTTATGAGTTCCTTTGCGAGTTGGGCTATGAAATGTCGGAGACAGAACGGCAGCTGCAGAACGGTACGCATGAGCTGTTTAAAGGAGAATGAGTATGGATTGCAGTAAAACAATAAATTTCCTTATGGCGCAAAAAAGACTTTGCAGCTCTCAAGGCTATTGTCAACAGCGTAATAAAAACGATAACTGCCCGCTGTACGCTTTTTGCAATCGTAGTCCCAACAACTATTCCGTCGCGAAAGTCAAAGAAGCGATTGAAGCCATGCAGAAATGGATCGACGAACACCCGGGAAAAACCTACGCGCAGGACTTTTTTAAAAAGTTTCCAGAAGCCAAGCCGGACGCATACGGTGTGCCGAGGATGTGCCGCGCAAATTGCTACGGCGGAAGCTGTCGTCAGCCCTCAAAGGAGCTTTAAAAATGGATTGTAACAAAACAACAAACTTTCTTTCCGAACTCAAAAGACTTTGTGACTCACGTGATGAGTGCGTGGCTGATACGGCTAATAAAGAGCAATGCCCGATGTTTGGGGTTTGCAGGTTCACATATTCAAAAATCTGCGCCGAAGATATTAAAACGGCAATCGAAACTGTGCAAAAATGGAGCGACGAACACTCGAAGAAAACATACGTACAGGACTTCTTTGAGAAATTTCCAGATGCGCAGAGCTATTCGGACGGAAGTCCAGTTATATGCAGAAAAATAATCTACGGTAGAATACGCCCGCCGTTCGAGAACTGCAGTTACATAGGGGCTTGCTATAAATGCTGGAACGAGCCAATGGAGGCAGCTGACGATGAATAAAAAGAAAGCCGGAATCCTGATGTGTACGCATTTCAACTGCGACCACCGTCGTGGGAATTACTGCTGTTTCCAGTGTCAGAAAATCGGCACTTGTAAAAATCCTTGTTATAACAGCCCGCTTAAATGCGGACTGGCAAAGGAGGTTGAACATTATGAAGAATCTGACGCTTGAACAGCTGATCCGGGCGACCGAACTCTGCGGAGCGGGCGCCCCCGGATCTTGTCCGGAATGTCCCTGCTTTGACCCGAGCGGAGATTTTGAGTGCGTTGAATACCTTATGTCGCAGGCTGCGGCTGCGCTTAAAGAGTATTCCTGCAACGGCGGAGGGGAGCTATGACAAAGTCAATTTTGCTGAGTATCAGACCACGATATTGCGAACTGATAGCAAGCGGAAAGAAAAAAGTCGAACTTCGAAAGAACGAACCAAAAATCAAGACACCGTTTAAGTGTTATATCTACTGCACCAAAGGTGGAAGTGATGCAAAGAAAGGGCAACTTTCCTTTTGCGGTAGAGTTATTGGGGAATTTGTGTGTAACGCTATTTTCCCAATTGCTTTTGAATATCTCGATGCGCAAGAAATATCGGAAATAGAAGTTCCTCTTCTTTGCCTTACGGATAAACAAATTATAAGTTATCTTGGAAACGGCAAGGTAGGATTCGGCTGGAGTATATCTGACCTTGTTATTTACGATGATCCAAAAAGGCTTAGTGAGTTCGGGCTCAAACGACCGCCGCAAAGTTGGTGTTATGTGCCCCAAGGAGGAACAAAATGACGAAAGTTGAAATGCTTATTCTTACTGCTCTTTTGGCGAATTTAGCAGTAATGGTTATTAACCTGGCACGCGACCTGCTGATATGGGTTAAAAAGAATCGTCGCGAACGCTCCATCAATAGGAAAAACGAGCAGCTTGAAAAAATTGAAGAATTAACGAACCAAATGTGCTTTGAACGCGAGACTAATAAAGAGCTTATCGAAAAGTGTCAAGAACTTCTTAAAAGCAAAAACGAGCTTGTCAGAAAATTAAGGGAGAGCACTACAAACAGCAAACTCAAATTGTGCCCGCAGTGCGGCGGAGAAGTCGCACTTTTGTATGATGCATGTGTCAACGGTTACTACATTGTCCCGAAAGAAAAAAATAACTGTGGTTATTGCAAGAGCTTTGGAGCTGTGTGTGACGACAGGGAAGAGGTAATTAAACTTTGGAACAGTTTGGGCGACCTTTGGATTAAAACAGAAAGGAGTTTAATATGAAAATCAAAAAAATCATAAGCCTGTGCAAGGCAAATAAATGCATCTCGCTGTACGACATGACAACACAGATGCTCGGCGACGGTCTCGCCGCCTACTATCTTAACGACTGCCCGGTGTTTTCAATCGATTCGCTTATGACATCTTTCGATATCACACCGACGCAGGCGGACAAAATCGTGCAGCGATACACCGCCGAGCCGCCGGAAGCGTTTTTGAAGATGGTCAAAGACGAATTTGACGGAGAAGAGCGCTGCGATCCTCTGCCGATATCTCTGCGGATAGGCTCTTACGACTATATACCATATAAGACTTCGGCCGGAATAGAGTTTGTCGAGTCAAAATATCTCGAGCCGCTTGATGTGGACGAGTTCGAGCTGTACTACCGTCAGACCGCGGCCGGCGCGTTCTTTGCGGCGAAAGCCGGATTCTTTGTGATGGCGATTATCCCAATCAGCACAACGCGGGTGCTGACGGAGAACACTGTCGGATATTTCGACGAGCTTTCGTCGATGAGTTCGATAAAATACGAAATTTTGAAATGAGGATGTGAAAAGCGGTGCGAGTCAAGAAACGAATATTTTCCGGCGCAGTATGTGAGCAGGAAGTGTATACGGTTTCCGACCGCACCGCCAATGTCGCAAAAGCGCAGTACAAGCCGATGCTCCGCACGGACGAGGAGCGCGAACGCCACAACTTAATGATAGCAAGGCGGAAGCACGCGCGAGTGTTCAACGAGAATTTCTCGCCGACTTCCCTATATTCAACTCTTACCTTTGACAATGACCACGAAGTACACGACTGGGGCGAGGCGCGCCGGTTGCGTACATTATATAAACGCAGACTACAATACGCGTGTCCGGAAGCGAAAATCAACCTTTATATGGGACGCGGCAGAAACACAAAAAGAATACATTTTCACATGGTCTCAGACGGCGTGCCGGAAGAGGTCATAAAAGCGCAGTGGATCTACGGCGACATCGTGCAGATCGAGCACCTGCGCAAGCACAACTATTATAACGGTATAGACCACGGTTGCGATTACACAGGTCTTGCCAATTACTTATTCGACCATTGGACGCCCGAACAAGGCACTAAACATAGATATCTGTCAACCCGCAACATGCGGCAGCCGGACAGCGAGGACGCAAAGGTCGCGCTCCGGAGCTACAGCCCCGACAGCCCGCCAATCGCCCCGAAAGGCTATCGCCTTGTCGAGTGCATTCAAAACAGATTCGGATATATGTGTTTTAAATACATAAAAGAGCCCGAGGACGAGCCGCCGAATCGACCGAGAAAAAGAAAAAACTGCTGACGGATGTCAGCTTTTTAAAGCCTTGTAAATGTGTCAAGTTTCACGACGAAGAGGAGGAAAACAAAATGAGCGATTATATTGATCGTGCTGCACTCGGGATAGGCTTGTGTAACCGAGATGTTTTTGAGAACAAAGGTTATGCGGACGGCTGGAATGCCGCTGTTAAAATTTTAAAAGAAGCTTCCGCTGCTGATGTACAAGAGATTAAACATGGCAAATGGATAAAGATGGACATCATTCCTGACGATGTTGATTATTATTGTTCTGAATGTCGTAACTTTATAGACATCGCGACTGGAAGAGAAACACCAATAGACCGTGAGTTTTTTTATTGCCCGCACTGCGGCGCAAAAATGGACGGAGGTAAAAACAATGCGTGAGATACTTTTCCGTGGCAAAGGCGATAAAAAATATAATGATGGTATGTGGTATTTCGGTGTGCCTATTCGCTGTTATGACAGCGACTGGCAGATTTGCACCAATAATAGCAAAAGGACGGTAATACCTGAAACGATAGGGCAGTACACAGGTCTTAAAGATAAAAACGGCACAAAGATTTTTGAGGGCGATATAGTAAAGAGATTTTGGTTCGGCAAAATGTGCATTTATCAAATTGACTATGAAAACGGTCTCGCAAGTTTTATCGGGCGAGCGGGCATGAAATTTACAACATTTGACTATGATTCGGAAGAGTTTGAGGTTATTGGCAATATCTATGATAACCCCGAGCTATTAGGAGGTAACGGATAATGCCGAGAGATAAGGATTTGCCGAAAAAATATGATATTCCCCGCGAGCGGTATCGGGAGCTGAAATATTTCTGCCTGCAGTATCCACGAAAAAAGGAGCGGGCAAAAGATACATATGCTTTATCGGCGGCGGCTCCATCCGGGATGCCGTCCGCTTCGGGCTGCTCTGATCCGACGGCAAAAAGGGCAGAAAGCCGGGAGCGGGAAAAGAAAGATATCGCGCTAATTGAGCGGTGCGTGAAGCTTGCCTGTGGCTCTGATGTCGGACTGATAACACCGTTGCTCAAGAACGTCACGCAGGGGACGCCGTATGAATATATGCCGGTGCCGAGCGGGCGCAGGCAGTTTTATAATCTCCGCCACAAATTTTTTTGCATCCTCGACCGCGAGCAAAAATAAAAGAGTGCACAAAGGGGACCAACTTGAGCCTATAATGGGTAGTGTAGAGTACTCTGATAAGCGAAAAGCGCGGAATTCCGGATTTTTTTGAATCACTGGAGGAAGTGTAACTTGGAGTACTTGGACAAGATATTTCTCGGCGACGGAATCGCCGGGATGAAAATCTACCCTGACGACAGCATTGACATGATTCTTTGCGATTTGCCATATGGCATGACAGACTGCGCGTGGGATAACGCGTTGGACTTTGGCCTTTTGTGGTCGCAGTATTGGCGGATTCTGAAAGACAACGGCGCCGTGGTGCTTACGGCCGCACAGCCGTTTACAACCGACGTCATTAACAGCTGCCGCCGATTTTTCCGCTATTGCTGGTACTGGCAGAAAAACATGCCGACCGGATTTACCTTTGCAAAATATCAGCCGATGCGCTGCATCGAGGATATTTGTGTTTTTTACAAAAAAGCGCCGACATACAACCCGCAAGGCATCAAGCATCTCGAAAAGCCGATAGTTACAAAAGGCAAACGCGAAACGGACGGCATCTACAAAGACAGCACTCTCGGCAGGGACTCGCTGCGATATGTGACCGGATATCCCCGGAATCTACTGCAAGTCAACTGTGAGCGGGGCTTGCACCCGACGCAAAAGCCGGTCGCGCTGTTTGAATACCTCATCCGCACATACACTAACGCAGGCGACACTGTGCTTGACAATTGCCTGGGGAGCGGGACAACCGCTATCGCCTGCATCAACACCGGACGGCATTACACCGGGTTTGAGAAAGATGAGCGATATTATCGCGTTGCTCAAAACCGGATCGCCGAACGGCTGAAACAGAGTTCCACATAATTCTTTTCTCCTTTCTTTCCGCCTTGCCCTGCGGCGGGTTTTAATAGCAGGGCTTTTATATGGTGGCATACGGTTATCTTCGGGGCTGATACACCCCGAAGGCGCGGTTTGACTCCGCGCGCTGCGACACCCTCATTTGACGCACCTCTCTGTGAGCCGAGAGGTGCGCCTTTTATGTCCTTTTAACTCAACAGGCAAGAGCCCGATCGTATGACATTTCGGGACGCCGGTCCGAGTCCGGCAAGGGACAGACGCGGGCGCACTCCTTCGGGGGTGCGCTTTGCAGTCAACTGCAAAGGAGGAGCAGGATGTTTTATAAGCTCTGCGCCAAGTGCGGCGCAGTCATACCGCTCGGCGAGACGTACTGCGCCGAATGTAAGCCGGAGAGGAAAGCAACAAGAGAAGAGCTCAAGATTGACGACAGCGAAGAGATGGATGCCAAGGCGGAAGCCTTTTACAACTCGCGCCAGTGGCGGAGATTCCGCCAAGGCATACTCGCACGAGACCACTATCTGTGTGTCAACTGCGCGGCGAACGGTCGCTTGTCAGTGGCTTCGGACGTGCATCACATCGTCCGCGTTAAGCAGGACTGGAACAAGCGCTTTGATCCGTCCAACTGCATCTCGCTGTGCAAGGCATGTCACAACAAAGCAGACCGAGCGGGCGTGTCCCTGCCCCACGGGGGTGTGAAAAAAGTTTGACGCTTTTGCGGTAACCCGTCGCCGACCTACCTCTTCGCAGCAAAAACGCCGAAAATGAAAATCAAAGGAGTGAGAGCATGGCAGGGCGGCCAAGACAGCCGATAGACCTTCTCGTTTTGAACGGAAAATCGCACCTCGGGAAGGACGAAATTGAAGAGAGACGAGCAGCAGAAGTGACCGCGCCGTTCACGAAAATCGAACCGCCGGATTGTCTCTCGAAGAAACAAAAAAATAGATTCAATTATATCGCCCGACAGCTTTCCGAGATCGGATTGTATGCCGATATCGACGCCGAGTCGCTCGGACGCTACATAATTGCCGAGGAAACTCTGCAGAAAATCCGCAAGCGGTTAAAGAAAGAAATGCCGTTTGAGCAGTACGAAAAAACGCTGAATTTGCAGGCAAAATACCTCAAAATTTGCCAGCAATTTGCGGCCGACTTCGGCATGACCGTATCGAGCAGGTGCAAGCTTATTATTCCGCAAAAGCCGAAAGAGCCGGCGAACAAATTCGACCTTTTCGACGCGGATGAGCGCGGTGATGAGAGTGCAGGATAGAGCTACTTTGCACGCTGAGCGGGTGGTCTCCGGGCAGGAGCCGTCCTGCCTGACGCACCGAATGGCATGCGAACGGCACTTGAACGAGATTGCCAAACAAGGCACGAAAGGATTTCCGTTTGTGTGGTGTCCGGAGAAATCGGAGAAGATACTGCGCTATGCCGAAATGCTGACGATTGCCGAGGGCGCGCAGCCGCGTCCGGTTCGGCTGCACGACTTCCAATGTTTTGACCTCGGCGTGCCGTTTGGGTGGGTGCATGCAGAGACGGGCTTCCGGCGCATCCGCCGAAAATATAAATCCGTTGCAAGACAGAACGGCAAGACCTTTGAAAACGGAATCACCGGATCGTACATCGCAAACTGGGGCGGATATAATTTTGGCAAGCTTTTCACGGCGGCGACGAAAAAGCGGCAGGCGAGAATCGCGTGGGAAGAAATCCAGAAATTTATAACGGTCGACAAAGACCTGCAGGCGCTGTTTGACGTCAAGGATTATAAGAGTCTTATCATTGCCAAACGCACCGGATGTACGATTGAGGCGCTGTCGAGAGAGAGCGGGCTTGACGATGGTTTTCGCGCGATCTTCTGCTCGGTCGACGAAATCCACCAGCACAAGGATAACGGCATTTACAAAGCCTTGTACAACGGCCAAGCCTCGCTTGACGAAGCTTTGATATCGATGATAACCACGCGCGGAAAAAGCTTGAACAGCTTCTGCCGTGAGATGGACGATTATTGCCTGCAGATACTTGCCGGCACGGCGGAAGCCGACGACTTTTTTGTTGACATTTACACATTGGACAAAGAGGACGATCCTTTTGACGAGAGCGTGTGGTATAAAGCGAATCCGCACCTCGTAACAGTACCGAGCGCGCTCGAACAGCTCCGCCGCGATGCGCAGACGGCGAAGCAGATGGGCGGCTTTGAAATGTCCGACTATATGACCAAGCGCCAAAACCTGTGGTATGAGTATGGCGACACACAGTACATCACGCCGAACGAATGGAAGCTCGGCCGGACAGAGCTGACGATAGAGAATATGCGCGGCCGCAGATGCTTCGCCGGGCTTGACCTTTCGAGCGGCGGCGATCTGACCTCGCTTGCGCTGCTATTTCCGCTTGACGATGGGAAGATATATGTCTGGTCACATTCCTACATTCCGGCCAAGCGACTTGAAGAACATATTATCACGGACACCGCGCCGTATGATGTGTGGGCTAAGTCCGGCTTGCTTACGCCGTCCGAAGCGGTCGGCGGTCTGAAAAACGACTATTTGCAAATCGTAGCGGATCTGAAAGAACTGCAGGAAAAGTTTGAAATCAACATCGCATGCATCGGATATGACCCGCACAACGCGGATGCATTTTTGGAAGAACTTGATACGCTCGGCGCGCCGTTGCTTGAAGTTAAGCAGTCGGCGCGTTTTTTGTCGGACGCGACGGTTGACTTTGCACTTGAGGTCAAAGCCGGAAATGTGCTTTACGACCAGCGGAACGCGCTGATGTCGTGGTCTATTGTCAATGCGAAAAAGACGAAAAACTCTTTTGGCGAAATCAAAGTCGACAAGGAAGTGAACGCACGGCACGCGCGCATCGATGTCGTCGACGCTATTATTGACGCACATGTCGCGTATCGAAAATCCAGCAAAGAAGAGACGCCGGACTATGAAACGGTGGTCGAAGATTATTTGAAGAAAATGGGGTGGGCTTGATGCCATTGTTTAAGAAAAAAAGTGCAAGCGACCAGCAGACGGTCGAGCGGCAGGCGCTGCTTGATTTTCTCGGCATAAGCGACGACGGCGAGGCTCTTGGCGAGGCGACATATTTTGCCTGTATAAAGATCCTGTCAGAAGCTATCGGAAAGATGCCGTTTAAAATCATGCGCACGACATCCGGCGGCGGAATCGAGACGGCGAAGAAGCACGAGCTTTACCGTCTGCTCGCAATCCGTCCGAATCCGTATATGACCGCCACGCACTTTTGGTCGACGGTCGAAATCAACCGAAACCACTACGGCAACGCGTATGTGTGGATAACGGGAGCGGGCAAAAACACAAATCTGTGGTGCCTGCCGCCGGAGAGCGTGGAGATATACTGCGACGATAAAGGAATCTGGAACAGAAAGAAAGGTGCTATCTGGTACCTTTTCCACAATCCGAAAAGCGGCGAGACCGTCCGGATTCCGCACGACAGCATTATGCATTTTCGCACTTCCGTTTCCTTTGACGGCGTCGCCGGGCTGAGTGTCCGAGACCAGCTGAGCACCACGCTCGGCGGGAACATGCGCGGGCAGAAGATGTTGAACGAGATGTACAAAAACGGTTTTACCGCCAAAGCCGTTTTGCAATACACCGGCAACCTGAACGACGAACTTGAGAAGCGATACACCACGAAGATTGAAGAGTATATCACCGGAAAGGTCGACACGGTCAAAAACCTTGTGCCGATTCCGGCGGGGTCAACCATTCAGCCGCTGAATATGAAGCTCGCCGACAATCAGTTTATCGAGTTGAAAAAATACTCGGCGTTGCAGATCGCCGCCGCTTTTGGAATCAAACCGAATCAGATTAACGACTATGAGAAAGCAAGCTACGCCGCCGCAGAGCAGCAGCAGCTTGCTTTTTACATTGACACGCTTTTGTACATTTTGAAGCAGTACGAGGACGAGGTCACCTACAAGCTTTTGAGCGACGAGGATATCGCGAGCGGGTATTTTGCAAAATTCAACGCGGCCGTTATTCTTCGCGCCGACTTTAAGACACAGCTCGAGGCGATGGCAACTGCAGTACAAAACGCCATTTACACACCAAATGAGGCGCGTGCCTATTTGGATAAAGGCGAGCGTCCTGGCGGCGACCAGCTGATTTGTAACGGATCCATGCTGCCGCTGACGCAAGCCGGAATTCAGTACGCCAAAGGAGGTGAAAAAGATGAAGATTGACAAATGCGCCATTGTCAAGAGCCTTGACCTTGACGATGACAAAATGGCGAAAATCAACGCCTGCACGCTGAAAGAGCTGACCGCCGAAGAGGTTTTTGCCTTTAAGATGGTCGCTTGCGACAACGAGATTGACCGTGACTATGAGGCATTTTCCGGCGAGACGCTTGAGCAGCTTGCCGAGCTGTACAAAGGCAAGACCGTTATAAGCGATCACAATCCGCAGAGCACAAATCAGTGCGCACGGATTTTTGACGCAGAGGTTATCACCAGTCCCGGCGAGACCACCAAGACCGGCGAAGAGTATAAACAGCTTGTCTTACACTGCTATTGCATTAAGGCAACGAGCGGGCAGCTCATCGCCGAAATCGAGGGCGGCATCAAAAAGGAGTGCAGCGTCGGGTGCAGCGTCAAATCTGCGCAGTGCTCTATCTGCGGCGGCGACGCCAGATGGTGCGAGCACTATCGCGGCAAACGGTACGACGGCGCGCTTTGCTTTTATAAGCTTGTCGGCGCGGTCGACGCTTATGAGGTTTCTTTTGTCGCGGTTCCCGCACAGCGCGCGGCGGGCGTGACCAAAGAGTTCGAGGGCGAGGAACCGCCCGAAGAAAAAGAAAAGTCCACAGACTACACGGATGCCATACGCATCCGTGAAAATTTTATCTACATGGAGGAATCAAACGATGAATAAGAAAATGAGAGATCTGCTTGCCAAAATCAAGTCCAAGACCGAAGAGGCAAGGCAGCACAATGAAGCGGGCGAGGTTGACCTTGTCAAGGCTTGCCTCGACGAGGTCGACAACCTCAAGGGCGAGTATGAGACCGAGAAGCGCCTTTTTGAGGCGGAGCAGGACGAGCTCGACCCCGAGGAGCACGGCGACAACGGCGGTGCAGATCTCGGCGAAGAAAAGAGCTTTGTCGAATATCTGAGAAAGGCGGCCTCGGCGGGAATGTCGCAGGGCTCGAACGGAGCTATCATCCCCAAGACCATCGCGAACAAAATAATCACCGATATAGTCAACGTATCGCCGATTATTGAAAAAGCCACAAAGTACTACACCAAGGGCGCTCTGTCCATACCTGTCTACGGTACCGACGCCTCTGCCGATTCTCCGACCGGTGATATCGCCGCTGCCTATCAGGGTGACGAGTTCACCGCACTGACCGCAGGTCAGGGCAAGTTTACAAGTGTGGACCTGTCCGGTTATGTCCTCGGCGCGCTGACCGTGATATCGAATAAGCTTATCAACAACACTGATATCAACATTGTCAGCAAAGTTGAAGAGCTTATGACCGAGGCTTTCCGCGTCAAGCTTGAGCGCGAGCTTATCCACGGCACGAGCGGTAAGATGACCGGCGCAGTATCGACCACCAACAAGATGACTCTGACCACTTACACGCTGGCGGGCATCACCTTTGATGTCCTGATAGAGATGCAGGCGATGATACCGCAGATCTACCAGTCCAATGCGATGTGGATTATGAGCAACAAGACCTTTACCGCGCTCCGCAAGACCAAAAACTCGCAGAACGAGTATCTGATGAAGGATATCGAGACCGGATTCGGCTGGAAGATTCTCGGCTCTCCGGTCTATATCTCCGACGCGATGGACGAGGCAACCAAGCAGGAGGGCTATCCTGTTCTTTACGGCGATTTTTCGGGCATGGCGCTGAAAATCGCAAAACAGCTCGAGCTGCAGGTGCTTAACGAGAAGTATGCCGACAAGAACGCAAAGGGCGTTGTCGGCTGGCTCGAAGCGGATTCCAAGGTCGAGAACAACCAGAAGATTGCTGTTCTGCAGTCCGGCAAGCAGAACGGCTGAGGCGGTGTAAACAATGGCCGTATCACTGGCGGAGGCTAAACGCTTCCTGCGTGTCGATGACGATGTCGACAATGCAATGATAAAAGGCTTTATCGACGCGGCCGAGAAATTTCTCTCGGCTGCCGTCGGCAGCGACTGCGACCTTAACGATCCGCGCGCACAGTTTCTTGTGCTCGTCGCCGTGCGTGATATGTACGATGGCGGCGAGCTGAACCGCACGGTGTCGGCAAACACCGAGAAGCTTTTTAACAGCTTTGCGCTGCAGCTTAGAACGGAGGCGGGTGCCGATGTATCTGAAAAACAGAATTGAGGTCGCCTATATCGACAAGAGCGAGCAGGACGCCGACGGTTACGAGAAAAACACCGAGCGGCGCCTGCCGCTGTGGGCGCATGCGGAGTCGTCAAAGTCAAGCGAGTTTTACGAGGCGGCGCAAGCCGGCATGAAAGTCGAGCGGGTCTACGTCGTGCGCTCGCGGTCTTTTGACCGCCGTAGCAAATTTGTCTACGACGGCGAAACAAAACTGCAGATAACGCGCGTCTATGACCGCCTCGACGGTCTGACGGAGCTGCACTGCTCCGATATGAAGGTGGACTGAAATGGGAAAGTTTGATTTTGAAATTGACCCGGCCTTTTTGCGAAGTCTCGGCAAGCTGGCGGAAGTTGAGAAATACGCTCCGCAGATGATTGACGCGGCAACTCCGATACTGGAAAGAAGCATCAAGGCGGCACTTGCCGGACACCGCCGTACCGGAACGATGGTCAAAAGCGTCAAGCGCACAAGGGCGAAAAAGGCGAAAAACGGATCTTATCTCGCGACCGTCAGACCGACCGGAATGTCGAGAAAATATATTGACAAGCACGGCAAGGTTAAAAAGCGAAAGACACCTGTCCGCAATATGGAAATTTTGGCGCACTTGGAATACGGTACAAAGAGCCAAGCACCAACACCGCTGCTGACCAAGGCAGTGAATGACTGCCGCGCCGAGTGTGAGGCAGCAATGGCGGAAGTGTTTCGGCGTGAAACGGGGGTTGAAGGATGAATGTAAATCAGCTGATCATATCCGCGTTTAGCGACATGGGAATGAAAATATATCCGAATTTTTATTCCGGTGACGACGAGGAATATATCACTTTTTCCTATCTCGACGAGCGGCCGGAGTTTTGGGCGGACGATAAGCCGATATATGACGGCACATATGTGCGCGTGTCGCTGTGGACGCGGAACAATCCGCAGAAATACAAAAAGCAAATCAGAAAACGACTCCGCGCGGCGGGCTTTACGGTCACGTCGACTGCGGAGTTGTACGATGAAGAAAAGAACTATGTCCAAATCGCGGTTGATGCCGAGATTGAGGGCGTAGTCAATGACGAGGAGGACGATTAAAAAATGGCACAGTTTAAAGCATCTCTGCCTGTTTTTGCGCCGATAAAGTCAGAGACTGACTCGGCGATAACCTACGAAAACGGTGCTTTTGTCGGCAAGATGGTCAAGACCGAAGTCAAACCGAACAAGGTCGAAGGCTCTCTCTATGCCGACGACGCACTGGCGGAGTATGAAACAGAATTTAAAGATGCCGACATCACGCTTGAAACGTCAACTATTCCGGTTGAGGTTTTTGTGAGTATGTTCGGCGAGACGAAGACCGAGGGCACGGGCTCGACGACTCCGAAGCCGACCGTGCTGACCTCAAAGGCGAGCGACGCGCCGGTATACGGCGGCTACGGCTTTGTTTCCGTCGAGGTCGTGGACGGCGTGAGAAAGTATCTGGCTTATGTTGTCCACAAGGTCAAATTCTCGCTTCCGAGCGAGACACACACCACCAAAGGCGACAACATCACCTTTAACACCTCGTCGCTCGAGGGCAAGGCTATAGCGGACAAGTCCGGGGCATGGCGCACCAAGACCTATTACACCACTGCCGCCGAGGCGATCGCCGCACTTAAGACCAAGTTCGGAATCACGGTCTCCGACACATAAACCAAAAAGGAGGAGCGGGCGGGGAAACTCGCCCGCGCATTTTTATGAAAGCTATTATTTGCGAAACAAAAGAAAGACGGGTTCCGCTGACTATCGGCGGAAAGACATATGACGTCGCTCTGACGCTTAACTGCATCGAGCAACTGCAGGAAAGATACGGCGAGCTTGAGAATGTCTTTGGAGCGTCGAGTGAGGTCAAACAACTTAAGTGGATCCTTGCCGTGCTTATCAACGACGCGGTCGATGCTTACAACGACGACCATGATGTCAAGCTCGAGCATGTCACCGAGAGCTATATCGGCAGAAAAATCGACATAGGAAACATCAGCGAGTACACCGACGTGCTGATGCAGACCTTCGGCGTGTCGCTTCCGACCGCCGAGGAGCTGCCGGAGGACGACGAGCTGAACGCCGCCGTCGATGCCGTGGCAGAAGCGGCAGGACTCGAAGAAACAAAAAACAGCCAGGCCGAGTAATCGTCGATGTTGACCTCTGGATTTTCAGAGCGACGGTATTACTCGGCTTTCCTTTTGCGCAGGCTTGGCGGCTGACTTTGCGGCAAGTCACGAGTCTGTATGAAAATTATTGCATATGGCATGGATTAGTCAAAAAGGGGGAGGTGGATGATGAGTAGTAAAAACTTCCGCATAGGCCCGAAGATTGTATGCGACGGCGAAGCCGATTTCAAAAAAGCAATAAAGGACATCAATAACAGCATGCGGCTGTTGCGCTCCGAGGCGAAGAAGAACACACAAGAGTTCGCGCAGAACAAAGATCAGCTCGGATATTGCACATCGCAGTACTCGACTCTGAACCGCACTATGGCAGAGCAAAGAGCCAAAGTAGAGTTGATTAAAGACGCTTTAGCAAACGCCACCAAACATTTTGGCGAAAATTCCGACGCCGTGCGCGAGTGGGAAATTCAACTTAACTACGCGCAGGCGGACTTGGCTAAGTTTACAAAAGACGTCAACGACATGGGCAATGAGTGGGACAAGCTCGAAAAAGAATCGGGTCCAAAAACCACACTCGAAAAAATGGCCGATGGGCTTAACAATGTCCGCGACAAAATCGACAAGTTCAAGGACAAAATCAATGTCTTTGGAAAGTTGAAAGATAAGCTGTCCGAGGTCAAAGAAAAACTGAGCATTTTCAAACGGAGCACCAACGAAGCCGGAGACAGCCTCGAAGAAGCCGGAAAGAAAAGCATCAAGTTCGGCGACCTTATCAAGGCTCACGTCATAAGTGACATTATTGTCAACGGTCTGAAAGGTATCGCGTCCGCTTGTAAAAGCATAGCCAAAGGCTTTGTTGATTTTGTCAAAGAATCAGTTTCCGCTTTTGGCGAGCTCGAGCAGAACCTCGGCGGCTCGGCGGCTGTTTTTGGCAGCTATGCCGATGCGGTCGTTGAAAAGAGTAAAAGTGCCTATAAGAACATGGGCGTTGCTCAGAGCGAATACCTCGCGACAGCGAACAAAATGGGCTCGCTGTTTCAAGGCTCCGGCTTGTCGCAGCAGAGAAGCCTTGAGCTGACCACAAAGGCTATGCAGCGCGCGACCGATGTCGCGTCCGTCATGGGTATCGATACATCGCAGGCGCTTGAGTCTATCGCCGGAGCTGCAAAAGGCAACTTCACGATGATGGACAACCTCGGTGTCGCGATGAATGCGACGACGCTCGAAGCTTACGCCGCCGGAAAAGGAATCAACTTTGTCTGGAATAAGGCGTCGAACGCCGAAAAAGCCGAGCTTGCGATGCAGATGTTTTTTGAAAAAACGGAGCAGTATGCAGGCAATTTTGCGCGTGAAGCGGAAAGCACACTGACCGGATCTATCGGCATGACGAAGGCGGCAATGCAGACGCTCAAGGAAAACCTCGGCAACAGCGAAGCCGACCTCAAACCGATGATTATGAATCTCTTAAACTCGGTTAAGGCGGTCGTTAGAAACGCCGCTCCGGTCGTGCAGAATGTTACCAATGCGATTTTAGAGCAAACGCCGTCACTGCTTAACGCAGGCGCGCAGATGGTCAACTCTCTGCTCGACGGTCTTGTCTCCAACCTCGCGCCGATACTCTCCGGCGCGGTTGACGTCGTCTTTACTCTGGTCGACGGAATCGTCGCGAATTTAGATCCTATCATGCAGGCGGCGGTCACGCTTATTGTCGTGCTCGTCGGCGCGCTTGCGGATAACATCGACAAAGTGATAGACGCGGCGTTTACGCTCGTCGACTCGCTTGTCAATGCACTGCTACAGGATGATAATCTTTCTAAAATTCTCAACTCGGCGGTCAGACTGGTGATAGAAATATCGACCGGGCTTATCGCAAATGCTCCGCGTCTTGTTCCGGCTGCATTTCAGCTGATCGGCGGCATCGTCAAAGGACTGTGGGACAACAAGGGCCTTGTCGTGGACGCAATCGTCAAAGTCTGCAAAGCAATACTTGATGGATTCAGAAACTTTTTCGGCATACACTCGCCGTCAACCGTTTTTGCCGGACTCGGCAAAAATCTTCTCGAAGGTCTGTGGAACGGTATTAAGAACATGAAAGACTGGCTTATCCGAAAAATCAAGTCTCTCGGCTCTGCCGTCACGGAAGCGATGAAATCGGTGCTCGGCATACATTCGCCGTCGACTGTTTTTCGCGACCAGATCGGTAAAAACATGGCTCTCGGCGTTGGCGTCGGCTTTGAAACCACGATGCGCGATGTCGCAAAGAGAATGACCGACTCCATACCGATGGATGTCGACATCAATGCGACAGGGAATTTCACGGCGCGCCGAGCGCAGGCGGCAGTCAGCGGCGGCAATAAAGTCTATAACTTTAACGTCACCATAAATGCCGCAGACGGCGGGGGCGATGTGAGGGCTCTCGCTTCGCGCATCGCCGAGGAAATCTACGACGAAATGCGCAGAAAGGAGCGGGCATATGCCTAAAACTTTCACTTTCAATTCCAAAAAATCAAGCGACCTCGGCCTTGTGGTGCAGGGGGCAACAATCAACAAAACACCGGCGCGACCGTATGATCTGCAAAAGATTCCCGGCCGCGCTGGGCTTTTGATAATTGACTCGAGCATAGATGACCTTGAAAATGTCGAAATCACCTACACCGTCGGCTGCAAAGACATTGCGGCAAACCGCGACGCTATCGCGGACTGGCTTTTCGGCAGTGCGGCATATGCTAAACTGGCGGACAGCTCCGACACAAGCAGCTATCGCATGGCAATCTGCACGAGCGGGCAGGATTGGGACGAGCAGATCCGGAATTTCGGCACGGCAAAGCTGGTGTTCAGCTGCAAACCGTTCCGCTTTCTGACTTCCGGAGATGTCAAAACGACGCTGACGGCGGCCGGAAAGATAACCAACCCCACGGCGTATACCGCGCTGCCGTATATAAAAATAACCGGCAGCGGTAATATCACGCTGTCGGTCAACGGCAGTTCTTTCCCGTTTTTAAACATCGGCAGCTATATCGAGTGCGACAGTGCCTTGCAGCTGGTCTATACCGGCGCGACCGGGAAGTCGGACAGAGCCAACTTTGACAGCTTTCCGGTGCTGTCACCCGGGGAAAATGCTATAAGTTGGAGCGGCGGAACCGTGACCAAGGTCGAGATCGTGCCGCACTGGAGGCGCTTATGATACCGATACTTTATAAGCCGGACGCAAAAACAAAAATCGGCTGGCTTGCCGAAGCGAGTGACTGCCAATGCACGGAGGAGCGCAACGGCGTTTTCGAGCTGGAATTTCAATATCCGATGCTCGGCCGGTATGCCGCCGACCTTGTCATTGACCGATATGTTAAGGCAAAGCCAAACGCGACCGCCGCAAATCAGTTTTTCCACATCCGCAAAGTGTCAAAGCCTATCAACGGCATGTTTACCGTTAGCTGCGAGCATATCAGCTACGCACTTTCCGGCTATCCGGTGCCGACCGTTTCGGCATCTGGCAACGCGCAGGTCGCTATCAACGCCATATTGACCGCCGCAAAGAATCAGCTCGGCAAGGACACAGGCTTTTCCGTGGCGACGACCGATATCACTCTGTCGTCGTCAATCGCACTGACCAATGTCTCGGCGCGCGCTGCGCTCGGTGGAGTGTCCGGCTCCGTCCTTGACGTCTACGGCGGCGAGTACGAGTTTGACAATCACATGATAAAGCTGCACAAGGCGCGCGGCAAAGATCGCGGGGTCAGAATTGCATACGGTCGCAACATGACGGAGTTAAAGTGCGATATCGATATGGACAGCGCATACACCGGCATATATGGCTATGTCAAAAACGACAATGTCGACTTGCACAGCTATAAGGCAGTGACCAACTCAAGCGGCATCAATGCAAAAACGCTGATACGCGACTTTTCGTCCGATTTTTCGGGCGGCGATAGCAAAATCACGCAGAGCGGGCTTGACTCGGCGGTGGCGGCATACGTGGCGGCAAATGATATCAACTCGCCGACCGTGTCAATGACGGTGTCATTTGTGGACTTGTCGCAGTCGCCGGAATACGCGAGTTTTTCCGCGCTTGAATCGGTCGGCCTTTGCGACACGGTGCAGATCTATCACAAAGACCTTAACATCAATATCAAAGCAAAGGTAATTAAAACGGTCTATGATGTCCTCCGCGAGCGGTACACGTCCATTGACCTCGGCTCGCCGCGTGCGAATTTTGCCGACGTCATAAAACAGACGGTCAACGAGACCAAAGACCTGCGCGGCCAGCTCGTCCTGGCGAAGTCCGACTTGACGGCGGCATACGAAAAGGCGATAGCCGACGCAACGGCGGCAATCACCGGGAACAGCGGCGGATATGTCCGACTCAACCCGTCGCAGAATCCGCAGGAAATTTTAATCATGGACACGCCGGACATCTCGACCGCCAAAAACATATGGCGGTTTAATCTTTCCGGCTTTGGTCATTCGTCCGGCGGCTACTCCGGACCATACAGGACAGCAGTCACGCAGGACGGTCACATTGTCGCTGACTTTATCGACACGGGCATTCTAAACGCGAACATCATCCGCGCCGGCATAATACAGTCCATAAATGGCGAATTTTCCTTTAACCTCGAAACCGGACACATCGAAGCTTCTGATATCAACATCACTGGCGGCGACATAAACCTTGACGGCGGTCAGCTGTCAATAGAAAACAGCGGATTTAAGACCGATCTGTCAAGCGGATATTTGCAGATGTATTACACCACAAATATGCAAACCGGCGCAAATTATGAGTACTTTGACATTAACAATACGCTGATTGGCACGAAGTTTTATGCGACGCTCGCCGCGCCGAAGCCTGCCGCCGCGCTTGGCGTTACATCAAACGGTTTTCGATTTGGTGAGAAAGCAGAAAACGCCACGCTTGTAAACCATTGGAACACCGATTATGCCGTGATAGAAAAAGATAACGCAAGATTCCGCAAAAAAATCGAGGTCAACGAGTCCTTAGATGTTGCGACAGACGGCGACGCCATCGGGTTTATCGCGCATGCGCAAAACGGCGCGAACGATGTAAGCGCGGAGCTTGGTGCTACGAGTGACGCGAGCGCACTGCTGCAAATCGTCAACAACACTAAAGGCACGATTCCGGCGCGAATTGAAATCTACTCGAGCGGAACGAACGGAAATGGCATGACTTTAAAGCTTACTTCCGGCGGCGGTTACACCGGACGGCTATTTTTAGACACCTCCGGACTGTATGCCGAATTTAACGACAGCGGCGACTACAAAAAACTCGCTTAGGGGGGCTATTATGACAAAAACCGAAATCGAACAGAAAATCGCGGAGGTCAAAGCGCAGGGCGACGCCTTGCAGAAGCACAATTCACAGCTGATGCAGCAAATCGAGGTCAACAAGGTCGAAATCGCGAAGATTATTGGCAAGCTTGACCTTTTATCCGAAATGCTTACAGACTGCGAAAAACAGGCTGCAGAGCCCGCGAAAGAGGAGGTAAAGGAAGATGCAGGAAAGAACGATAAAAGTCGAATACAGCCGCCCGCGTGGCTACGACGTAGGCTATCGCGCGGAAAATAACTTTACCGTGCTTGCCTTGCCGGTGCCCGCCGAACTTAAAGACGCAGATAGCTATCGCGTATATTTTGAGTCGACGGTCGGCGAGCATCTACAGACAGAGCTATTGACTCCTGTAGACGGCTATGTGACTGTCAAAATTACAAGCGATGTTGTGCCCGAGCCGGGCAACATGGCGGCGCAGCTTGTCGCCTTTGCGGACGGCGAGATAGTCGGCTATGCGCCTGTGATAACGGGCACTGCAAAGGCGTCAATCCCGGACGGCACAGAGCGGTTGGGTCATAGCCTTGCCGCCGAGATCGCGCTTAACACTGCCGCGCGGCATACGCACGAAAACAAGCTGGTGCTTGATAAGTTTGCCGAGTCAAAAGACGGCAAGCCGACCTATGACGGCGAGGCTTTAGGCGGTGGAGCAGGCGACTTTGCCATTAAAATGACGGTTGCAAGCGATGACGACGGCAACTATACGGTCACATCTTGCGACGCAACAGTCGGACAAATTGACGCGGCAATTGCCGCCGAAAAAAGGGTCATTGTGATAGCTTCTGCTGACGGTGTCTTTTTTGAACTGTCAATGCTCGAAGGCGTTAAAGGCAACGCCTATTATTTTGGCACATTCTTAATGGGTCAGGTCATAGTTGCTTTCGCGCAGAAAGTTGGCGAAAACGAAAGCAAATGGCAATTTTCAATGACCTCAATTGAAGCGGGAGCTGTCGACTACTCCAATGACGCACTGCCGAACATATCGACAGTTGAAGATGCTCTCAACAAGCTCGTCCCTAAATCCCACACCCACGCCACAGGCTCAAACATAGCCCTTGCCGATAACACCGAGTACCGCCTCACCGATGTCACGACCTTAACACTGACATATCCTACAGGCAACTTCGAGTGCTGGATGCGCCTGAACTTCGCGGCGAGCGGTAATGTCACCGTCACTCTGCCGACAGGCACAAAGTATATTGGCACTGCGCCCGATTTTAAAAACGGCGAAACGTGGGAGCTCAGCTTCAAAGACAAAATCCTGGCGGCGCAGAAGGTCGGTGAGGGCACTTGAACAGGCGCAGATTTATATGGCAAAAGGCGCAAGCGCAGAGCGGACTACCGGAGGGCTATACGGCGTTGGAATATATCCAGTCGTCGGGCACTCAGTATATCGACACCGGACGCAAGCTGACGCAGGATTCTGATATCACCATAGATTTCAGGATAGTCGGTGAAATAAACAGAAACGCGGGCATATTCGGGTCGCGCCAGAGTGCGTTGAAAAATAATCTTACGCTGTTTCAATCCACGCAACCGAACGCTTTCGCCGTCGATTTTTCCGAATATCAAAAGCACCGTTTTAGGACGACTTCATCATTGGGACGAATGAAAATCCAAATGAACAAAAACGGCGTGTGGGCTAATGATATTTTAAAAAAATCTTGGAGCGATATCGCCGACTTTGAGACTCCGACGAACGGACTGATATTTGACGTCGGAACCAACAACTGGACGAACAATAAGGCTGTTATGCGGTTATATAGCTACACCGACGGCGATGCACAGCAGCTTGTCCCGTGTCTCGATGCAAACGGTGTGCCGTGCCTTTATGACCTTATAAGCAAAACAACGCTCTATAATCAGGGCACAGGCTCTTTTACTTGGGGGTGATTAAATGATGTACGGAAAACTTATAGACGGCGAGCTCAGAGGAGCGCCGCGACCGATAAAAACGGCGGACGGCGACGTGTTTACTACTGACCCCAATTTGCTTTTGCAGTACGGATACAAGCCGATAATTTTAACGGAATATCCGTCTGACGGAAAAAGTTATATCGACTCATGGGCGGAGACAGAGACGGAAATCACGCAGACGTGGACGGAAGTCCAGCAGTCGGACGATGACCCGATATCCGATTCCGAAGCACTTGAAATAATCACAGGAGGTGCAGACGCATGACGCGAGCAGAAGCAAAGGCTTATCGCGACAAGATAGACGGCGTTTTGACAAAGGTCACGACGGACGCGGAAGCTTTGGAGTATGCCGAGCTTTATCCGCTGTGGAGCGGGTATGTCGATTATACCGTCGGCAGTATAGTCCGCAGACCGAGCGGGCTCTATCGCTGCTACAAAGCCATAACGGCAAATCCGACATGGTTGCCGGAAAATACGGCTGCACACTGGGAGCCTATCACGGTCGGCGAGGACGGCACGCTTGAAAATCCGATAACCGCCGCTGAGGGTATGAGGTACTATAAAGACCTATATTATGCCGACGGCGGCAAAATTTACAGATGCATACGCGACGACAGCAACGGTCAAGGCACTATACTGCACTATGTACCGTCGCAGCTCGTCGGAATATATTTTGAGGAGGCAGGGTAAATGAATATCTGCATATCAATCGGTCACGGAAAATCAGCGAAGGGCGGCTATGACAGCGGCGCCCTCGGCGGAAACTATCAGGAGTTCAAAATTGGGCGCGAGATCGGCAGGTACATCGGCGAGATTTTTAAAGGCTACGCCTGCACAGCTGATGTTATCAACTATGACGCAACGCTCTATCTCACCGAGCGCATAGCACACGTCAACAAGCACGGCTATGACCTGGCAATCGAAATCCACCTTAACGCCGCAGGCGGCACAGGCTCGGAGGTCTATTATAAGCACAAGAGCTCGACGGGTAAGAAACTCGCGGCGGCAATCAGCAAGAGCATTGCTAATACCTTCGGCATTCGCAACAGAGGCGCGAAGGTCAAAATCAATCCGTCAAACGGCACGGACTATTTCGGTTTTGTCCGCTCTTGTAAATGCGAATCTCTGCTTATAGAGACCGTATTTATTGACACCGCGAGCGACAGAAAACATGTTGAGACCGCCGCAGGACAGAGACAGTGCGCGGAGGCTATCGTCAAGGCTATCGCCGGTTTTTACGGCATAAAGAAAAAGTCCGCTCCGGCAGTCAAGCCGAGCGAGGACAAGCCTACAGCGGCAACCGTCAGAGCGGGGGATATCGTCAAAATCAAAGGCAGCAAGTACGCGACCGGGCAGAGAATACCGATGTGGGTCAAGCTTAAAAAGCACACGGTCAAATCGGTCAGCGGAAACAAAGCACTGCTTAAAGAAATCAACAGCTGGGTCTATACCGCCGACCTTACTGTTTTGCAGTCGTCTGCAAAGATAACTGTCGGCAGCAAGGTCAAAATAAAGCCCGGCGCGACTTACGGCGGACTGACGGCGGCACGAGGCTCGATAGTCCCGAACACGCAGCTGACAAGGACTCACACCGTCGGCAAAATACAGACAAACGGCGGAGTCCGGGAAGCACTTTTGACGGATATTGCGAGCTGGGTCGCCGTTGCGTCGTTGGAGGTAGTGGATTGACGGCTTGGGAATTGGCGCTGACCTGCGGCCTGCCTACAGCGTTGACAGGCTTTTTTGTGTGGCTGCTTAAACGCCACATTGACAAGCGCGACACGGCAAGGCAGGCGCAGGAAAAAAAGCGCGAGGACTTTGAATATATGCTTTTAAAAAGCACAACGGCATCAATCGCCCTGGGCGAGGCGACGGCGAAAGCCGTGCAGCGAATCCCGGACGCACACTGCAACGGCGATATGCACGCAGCCTTAGACTATGCACAGAAAATCAAGCACGAACAGCGCGATTTTTTGGCGCATGAGGGAATAGAACATATAACAGGAGGTTATTAAAATGGCAAAAATCAAAGACATACTTGCAAACATCAGCAACGTCAAGGTCGGCACATGGGTGCGCGGCATCCTGCTGATTATCTCGCTCGTCAACATGGCGCTTTCCGCTGCGGGAAAAGCTCCGATTCCTGCGGACTACAATGAGCTGTACACAATCGTCAGCGTCGTGTTCTCGGTGCTCGTCGGTATCTCCGCTTATTGGAAAAATAACAGCTTTACTGAGGCGGCACAGACCGCAGACAAGTATCTCCACGAGCAAGGCTCGGCGATAGAAGACCCGGGCACGGGTGAGGAGGCGGAGTGATGATAACAGCTATCATTTTTAATCTGCTTAATCAGCTCGGGCTTTACGGCGCGGGTATCATCGTGGCGGTGCTCAAGCTTCTCGGCATGATTTAACTTGCTGGTAACTTGCTGGTAACTTGCGTGCGTTTTGCGTGCGTTTTGAAACCAACTTGCAACTAACTTAGGACTAAAAAAAGCCGGGCAGGGGAGAAATCCCTTGCCCGGCTTTTTTGTTTTTGGATTAGTCGACAAGCGCGAGCTCGTCGTAGTAGTACTGTTTGTCGTCGATTGTGACTTCCGGCTCGCCGTTGATGGCTGCGTCGTTGCTGTACTCGCCCGCGAAAGCGATGGCTTCGTCAAGTGTAAAGCTGCGGTTGGTGATGATCTCGTAGACGGTTTCGTTGGTGTTGGTGTTGATGATTTTCATTTTCTTTTATCCTTTCTTTCAGAGCTTTCTGCTCTTTCATTGTCTATATTATAGCATACTATGCCGAGTATGTCAACACTTTTTTCAAAAGTTTTTGAAAAATATTTAAAAAAAGCAGCCTCGCGAAAGAGACTGCTTTTTATCGCATTGTTGTTACGTCTTGTCGCCCAAAAAGTCGACGATTGCTTTTTTGATGACCTGCGCCTGCGGTATGCCGTCGGCTTCGCATTTTTCCTTGAATCGTGCGACTAAGTCTTTCGGCAAGCTGGCGCGCACCATAGTGTATGTCTTGTCGTTATAACGGCGTTTGACCGCCGTCGAAGTATGCGTCTTGCGCTTTGGTGCTTCTTCCATACTTTTCTATCTCCACTTCCTACTTTTATGCCCAGGAAAATTTGTTTCCACGGCGGATGAGCGTTCCGTTGTCAAGCAGCTTTTGGGTAACGTTAATTCTTATATAATTAAGACGCTGCTCTATAGCCTCGACACTTCCGCTGTTGTCAAGCCAATGCTCGGGCATTTTTACAGTTGCTTTGCGATATGTGTTAAGCATATCAATAAAAAGATTTTCGGGGGTAACAGAAACTCGCGTACCGTCCATTATTATGCTGATGTAACAATCAACGACTTTTGCGGGAGCGGTTCGATATCCCGAATCTGTGTGGGCGTCTATTTCTCCGATGTTGATAACTCTTTCTTCCAATGGTTTCATTTTAAATTCTTCCTTTCTTTTTTCACGGGGTTGTGACCGTCGATGCTTTAAACATCGCCCGCATTACCGCGCCCGGAGGCGCGTCACTCTGCGTACATTTCGAGGTATTCGCTGGCTATTTCGGACTCCCACTTTTCTACGCTTGCGAGTTCTTCCGGGTTGCCGTCCGGGTCGTTGTATTCGGCGGCGTCGTAGATTGCGATTTTCCAGCGGATGTCTTTCGAGTCGGCATCAGCCTTTTCTTGAATATCTTCAAGATCCATTGCGCTGATTCCGGTTGTCTCATACCAGTCAATGTCGTTGGTATCAAGATTAGGAGTGTCAACTTCATTTACGTCGACCGTGCTGTCGTCGTAAGACCAGCCGCTGCCGTTGACCCATTCGCCTGTGCTTATAACTTCGATGTACTTTCCCATTTTTCATTATCCTTTCTTTTTGAGGTTCTTGCCTCATTCATTGTCTATACTATATCATACTATGCCGAGTATGTCAACACTTTTTTCAAAAGTTTTTTAAAATTTTTTCTCGCAATTTGATTTTATCAAATGCAATGAGCTTGTCAAGGTAATAAAACGGACAGTAAAACGGCATTTTGCCGACACTGACAAAATGGTATAAAAGCAGCTCCCGGTCAGACCGAGAGCCACAAGAAATAGGATATAGAGCCGGAGGCTCTTTATTGCATTATAGCACGATTTTAGAAAATTTCAACAGCTTTTCGCCATACCTGATTTAACCTGATTTTCTGGCGGTTGCTAACAAAAATCTAACAAAAAACTCAGAGAGCCTTTATTTTTCAAGGCTTTTGGCATTGTCGCGCTTGCTTCACACGCAAGAGGTCCACGGTTCGAGTCCGTGCGTGTCCACCAGAACTCCCGCACATCAGTGTGGGAGTTTACTTTTTCACTTTTAACTTTTCGCTTTTCACTGATTTTGCGGGAGTTTTGGAAAGGTAAAAAGTAATAGTGAACAGTGAATAAGTGAGGTGGCTTTTCTCCCTGCGGGCGAAAAGCATTTTAAAAAAGCGTGAGTGCCAGCGAGACATTTCACCCACAAAAATCGCAGACAAAAACCCGGAGCCGATTTTTGGCTCCGGGCTGGTTTTTTATCTCATCTCTTCAATATGATATATATATTCGAGCGAGCTCAGCGCTTCGATTATCTCTTTGTGCGTCTTGTATTTTTTCAGCTCCGCGCTGTTTATCGTTATCGTTATCGTATAGACGCTCAGTCCCGAGCCGACATACGCGAGGTTCGATTCGATGTCGTCTATTCTCAGCCCGAGGCGGCGGATGACCGCGACGAAGTCCTGAAGATATTCGCTGCTCTTGAGCTCGAGGTGGATCTCAAAGTGGTTCGAGCGGTTCTTGAGGTATATCTCAAGCGACGGGAAGCAGGCGAGGATGCAGAGCAGGAAAACATAGACTATGACGGTCACGGTATAGAGTCCCGCGCCGATCGTGAATCCGAGGATTCCGCAGGCCCAGAGTCCGGCGGAGGTCGTCAGTCCCTTTATCTGATTGCGGGAGCTGAACAGTATCGAGTTGCCGCTGACCATCGCGGTGCCGATTATCGTCGCCGCCGAGAGCACGGGCACGCTGAACGAGTAGCTCATCATGAGATATATGTCGAGTATCATCGAGACGGTCGAGGCAAAGGAGATGAGCACGAAAGTGCGCAGTCCCGCCGAGTGACGCTTGCTCGAACGCTCGCAGCCTATGACTGACGCGAATATGACAGCCACCGCTATCCTGAGTATTATCGAATATGTGTTGAGTTCCATTGACCATTCGCCGAGCAGACGGGCGATAGGGTCCGAGAGGGCAAATGCGGTTATTCCGTTCATCTTCTTCTCCTCCTGTTTTTTCTGCTTCTGTCCATGCTCATGCCCGCGAGCAGATACTGCTCGTCTGCGGCTTCGGAGAATGCCTGCTCGTCTTCGTAGTAGGGATTCTCATGCTTAGGCAGGTCGTTTTGTATCGCCTGGATGCGTTCTATGAGCAGCTCGACCTTGCTCTTCTGATGTCCGTCCTCCGCGATTTCGACTATATCTTCGAGCTTGTTGGAATAGGACTTTGAAAGGTAGAGCGAGAGCTTCGCGCAGCCGGGGCCGATGAGCTCATACAGGACGCTCGACGCAAGTATTATTGTTTCAAGCGCACTGCCGGACGCGCCGCCGAGCGTTCGCGCGCCCATCGCGGCGAGACCTATAGCGACGCCCGCCTGCGGGATAAGCGCGAGGCCGAGGTAGTTGCGGACAAGGTGGTTTTTCTTTGTTATGAGACAGCCGAGGAATGCGCCGGCGTATTTGCCGATGATTCGCGTGAAGAAGTAGCACACACCGACAACTATCAGCGGCACGTGGCCGATGGATGACGAGCTGTCAAAGAGCGCGCTGAGATTGAAGTTGAGTCCCGAACGCACGAAAAACAGCAGGAGTATCGGCGGGTTGAAGTAGTTGAGCTGCTTGAACAGCCTCTCATCGTCCGAAAGGTTGATGTAGACCATGCCCATCGCCATGCAGCCGAGAAGCGGTGAGACATCGAGCAGGGTGCATATTCCGCAGAACGAGAACAGCAGCGCGACGGAGACTATCAGCCTGTTGTCCGTCGAACGCTTCTGAAGCAGGAGCTTCAATATCAGTCCGAACAGGCAGCCTATCGCGAACACGAGAAAGTTGAGCCCGATGGGCTTCAATACGCTGCCCGCGCTGAAATGACCCGATGCGTTCGCGAGCGCTACGGATATCGCGGCGCTGTATGCGACGAGTCCGACAACATCGTCGAGCGCAACGACCTGGAGCAGGGTGTCAACAAAGTCGCCCTTTGCGTGGGTCTGGCGTATCGTCATGACCGTTGACGCGGGAGCGGTTGCCGAGGCGAGCGCGCCGAGCACGAGCGAGAAGTTGATATCCAGCCCGAGAATGAAAAACGACACGATGAAAACGATAATTGACGCGAGGCACGCTTCGAGCACAGTTATCACAACGACTTTTCCGCCGTTCTTTTTAAGAGTCGAAAAGCGGAAGAACTCGCCGGTGCTGAATGCGATGAACGCGAGAGCGATATCGTTCAGAAAGTCCATTCCCTCAACGATGTCCTGCGGCACGAGATTCAATACATACGGTCCGAGCAGGACGCCGGAGAGTATGTACGCCGTGACATTAGGCAGCCGGAGCCGCTTTGTGATGCGCGTCATCGCAAAGCCCGTTATCAGCATCAGAGCCACCGAAATTATGATTCCCGCAACGGGGGAGGTGATGTTGAAGGTCTTGTAGAGTGAGTTAATCAATTTCCCTTATTCCTCGTTTCCTTTCAGAGAGTAAAAAAGCAACCGCCGGGAGAGCTTTTTCGTCCGGCGACCGATAAATTTTGCAAATTTGTTTTTTTAATATCTCTTGTGATTTACTATATAATATGATATACTCAACCTGTAATAAAATCAAATTATTTTAATTTTGATTTTCAAAAACTTTTTTTATGGTGAGTATATGTTAGACAATAAAACCGAAACTTTGATAGCAGTTGCAGAGCAGAAAAATTTCACAAGGGCGGCGGAAGCGCTCTCTCTGACCCAGCCTGCGGTCAGCCATCAGATAAGTCAGCTCGAACAATCCCTCGGTGCGAAGCTGTTCAATCGCAAGAAAGGCGAGCTAACATTGACGCAGGAAGGGGAGATTGCGGTTCGCTATGCGCGTATTCTGACTTCAATGGATCAGAAGATGCACATGGAAATAGCGGACTCCAAGCGCAACATAAAGAAGCTGCGCATAGGTTTGACTCATACCTCCGAAAGCACGTTTGCAACCGAGGTTCTCGCCCGTTACGGCAACGAATATCCAAATGTAAGCATTACTGTTTTTACAGATACTATAAAAAATCTTTATGATATGCTCGACAATTTTGAGATCGATCTCGCAATAACGGACGGAAAAGTGTCGAATCCGTCGCTCAATTCCGTCATGATAGATACGGACTATCTCGTTTGCATCATGTCGAACAACAATCCGCTCGCAAAGCACTCGATGATAACGCTGAACGAGTTGCGCCGCGAGAGGCTCATCCTGCGTCTTCCGACTTCGGCAACGCGAATGCTGTTTGAAGCGACGCTCGAGAGCCACAACGAGTCGATAGACGACTTCAATGTTATCCTCGAGGTCGATAATGTCACGACGATAAAAGACCTTGTGCAGAAGGACTTCGGCGTATCTATCCTTGCAAAGAGCGTGTGTCTCAGAGAAGTCCGCAAAAAGAAGCTGACGATAGTGCCGATAGAAAACCTCAGCATGGCGCGCGAGACAAATATAGTCTATCACAAGAGCTTCGCCCATACCGAGGTGCTCCAGGATATAACTCAGCTCTATCACGACACGAAAAAGCACTATCTCGTGTGAGTGTAAATAAAAATCAGGAGGTACGCAGCCCAGCTGCATACCTCCTGTAATTTTATTTTTTCACAATGGCTGATACAATATTATAGAAATCGCTGATTGATATATTTTCTGCTGTTACCCTGTAATAAACCCCGCCGCAGCTGAAATCCGCGACCATAAGATTTTGCTTTTCGGGCTGAGCGGCGGCATCGCTGCCGACTGTTGCCGCGAACAGAACCTCCACGCTTTTGCCGCCGACTCCGATGCTTGTGATCTCGCTGCTGTTTAAAGCATATATGCAGTCGTTGGGCGCGCCAAGTTTGCTGGCGCTCATGGTAAAATCGGCATCTTTGGAGTGATATTTCAAATTTATAACATCTCTTGCAATAGCTCCGTCGGAAGAAAAAGTGACGGCGTGGCTGCTGCTGCCGATATATTTGTACTCCGCGCCGAGATTGAACAGGTCGGCGCCCATATAGGCGGTGACTTCCGCATTGCTCCAATTCTCGGTATAATGCTTTGCTGGGTCGAGATACAGCGGAGCCGCACTTTTGACTCCGTTTATCTGATTGGCAAAGCAGAGTTGTTTTGAACCGACGCTGTTGGGAGAAGTACTCTCGGCAGGCGAGACTGCGGCGTTGTCATAACTTGTAACAGGCTGACCGGGTACGGCACCGGGCGTCCCGGATTTGAACAATCCGCTTTTCCATGCCCCTATTCCGCCTAACGCTATCAGACAAAAACAACAGGCGGGGACAACAGCTTTTGTGATTATCTTCTTTCTGCGTATCTTTTCGCTGTTATATTTATCAATACGGTCGAACACAGAATCAACAGTTTCATCATAGCTTTTCATATGTGAAACCCTCCGTTTCCAATTGTGATTTAAGTGATTTGCGGGCACGGTAGACAAGTGTCTCGATGTTGTGAACGGATTTTCCCATTATCTTCGCAGCTTCTTTATTGCTGAAATTCTCAAAATATATGAGCCAGAGAACCTGATGATATTCGGGCTTGAGCTTTTTCAGCGCCCGATGCACCGATATCTTCTGTTCTTCTTTTATAACAGCCGCCTCCAGGCTCTCCTCTTCGCTTTCGAGCTCCGAGCAGTCGTCAACGGATACGAGCGAAAATCTTGACCTTCGTCTCAGATGGTTGATGGCGATATTCCGCCCGATGGTGTAGAGCCAGGTTTTAAAAGAACTTGTGCCTTTGTCCTTCGGCTTTTTCGTCCCGAGCAGGACGAACGTATCCTCCGCCAATTCCTCGGCGATGTGTATGTTTCCGACAAAGCTGTTCAAATATAAGATAAGCCCGTCACGGTAGTTGACGATAATTTCAACTAATCCGCTATCATCTCCTTCGTTACAGAAACGGCGGTAGCTACTTGCACCGTTGTCCATAGATTTTCTCCTTTCTGCAAAGCGTCTTTTGTGCCCTTCACTTATTACACAAGAAAACGGGGAAAACCTCACACCCGATTTTTGAATATTATAAGCTGTCCTGATAATCCAAAACGCCGCCGGTAAGCTTTTATGCTGTGCCGGCGGCGTTTGAGTTTATGTTATATTTTATGCTATGACTGTGCTTGCCTGTTTGTCGGTGGGAACAAGACCGATATAGCTCTGACCGGGGTTGAGCTTGAGCTCAGTTCCGTCGGACGAATAGAGGGTGAGCATACTGTCCGGGCCGCCCTTTTTCCAGGTTATGTTCTCATATGCGCCGTTCGAGAGATAAACGCCGCTGCCGCCTGTCAGATCCATGTCAACGCATCCGGAGGAGTCGCCCATGAGCGAGACCGGGCAGTAGAGAATAACAACATTCTTGACCGCCATCTGCTTGCCGTCCGCGTCGGTCATCGGCGCGCCGTTGATGTCGTTGAGATAGAGCCCGTCCTGCGCCGAATAAGTAAATGAGTGGTTGCAGTAGGACGAGAAAACTATGTCTATTCTCGAGCATGCGCCGCCGGCGGGAGTGCGCGGCGAGCTTTCGGAAACAAACGCAAAGGGATTCTGATAGCCGGATTTGATATCGCGGCGGATGTCGAGCTTTGTAAGACCCTTGTCAATCGCCTCGCGGGTCGTGTATCCGCGGTGCTCAATGGCTACGTTGGTGCGCTCCTTGTCGCGGAAGAAATATCTGCCGAGATATGAACGCCCGTCGAGGTCGTCGACATTGCGTTCGCTTATCGCCGAATAGGCGTATTTGCTGCCGCCCCAGTGGACGAATATTGCGTCAAGTCCCTCGGCTATCTCGACGAAGTCGTGCCTTGCGCTTCTGAGCGAGCCGACCTTGTCGGGAATCTTGTTTATGTCGGAATAGAGCCAGAGCATTCTCGTAATACCCGCCTCCGTCACGCCCTCAAACACGATATCGGGGGTGCAGAGTCCCCACTGCGGGCGAGCGGGCTTCGAGTTGTTGACAACTATCGCTATCGGGCGTTTGCCCTGCGTCTTGAAGCCGGAGAGTCCGGTCAGCGGGTCAATGTCCGCCGCTTCGAGTGACTGCGATGAGGATTCGCCGCTCGTGCTGTCCGCGTCCGGATTTTTCTTGCCGCTGGAGCATTTGACGGCAATCAGGACGATCATCACGATGAGCAGCACTACAGCTGCGATGAGAATGTAAAGTCTCGAATTGTTTTTCTTCTTCTTTTTCTGCTGAACTGACATTTTGAAAATACCTCGTTATCTGATGGATTTTTCTGTCATCCTAATTATACATTCAGAAGATATATTTTTCAACAGTAAAGCTCCGATTTTATTGACTTATCTTTTTACTATGTTATATAATGGTAAAAAGCCGGTAATTTTCTCGGCTTTGGCGCGGATATTTCAGCGCGCCGGAAAAGGAGGTAAACCCAGATGGCAAGAGTATTCAATTTTTCAGCAGGCCCCTCGATGCTGCCCGAGAGCGTTCTCAGCCGCGCGGCAGCGGAGATAATGGACTATCACGGAAGCGGCCAGTCCGTTATGGAGATGTCGCACCGCTCAAAGGTCTTTGAGGAAATCATGGATGAGGCGCAGAATCTGTTCAGATCGGTACTTTCAGTGCCCGATAATTACGATATACTGTTCCTCCAGGGAGGAGCTTCGACCCAGTTTGCCGCGATTCCGCTCAACCTTTTGAACGGCAGCGGAAAGGCCGATTATATGCTCACCGGTCAGTTCTCGACCAAGGCGTATAAAGAGGCGTGCAAATATGGCGATATCAGAGTTGTTGCGTCCTCGAAAGATAAGACTTTCTCTTATATTCCCGAGGTCACCCGCGAGGATTTTGACCCCGAGGCGGACTATGCATATATATGCTTGAACAACACTATCTACGGCACGAAGTTTCCGTATATCCCCGACACAGGCGATGTTCCGCTCGTTGCTGATGTTTCGTCATGCTTCCTCTCGGAGCCGCTCGATGTCTCAAAGTTCGGTATTGTCTACGGCGGCGCGCAGAAGAATGTCGCTCCCGCAGGACTGACTATTGTCATAGTACGCAAGGATCTTGTCGGCAAATCACGCGATATTACGCCTGCGATGCTCGACTACAAGAATATGGCGGACAACGACTCGATGTATAACACGCCGCCATGCTGGTCGATATATATGTGCAAATTAGTGCTCGAGTGGATAGAGAAGCTCGGCGGACTTGAGGAGATGAAGAAGAGAAACGAAGCGAAGGCGAAGATTCTCTATGACTTCATCGATTCGAGCAAGATGTTCTCGAACCCCGTCAGGCACTGCGACCGCTCGCTGATGAATGTGACTTTCGTTACAGAGAGCGATGAGCTCAATGCAAAATTTGTCGCCGAGGCGGCAGAGGCGGGATTTGTCAACCTCAAGGGACACCGTTCGGTCGGCGGAATGCGCGCGTCCATATACAACGCCATGCCGGTCGAGGGAGTCGAGCAGCTTGTTGACTTCATGAAGGAGTTCGAGAAGAACAACTGAGGGGGAGAGGCTGATGAAAGAGATATTAACGCTAAATAAAATAGCAAAGTGCGGAACCGACCGCTTTGACAGCGCAAAATATATCTGCACTGACAATGCGGAAGATCCAGCGGCGATAATGGTGCGCTCGGCTTCGATGCATGAGATGCAGTTCGGAGCGGGTCTTTTGGCAATCGCTCGCGCGGGAGCGGGTGTGAATAATATCCCGATCGATAAGTGCTCGGAGCAGGGCATCGCCGTGTTCAACACGCCCGGAGCGAACGCAAATGCAGTAAAAGAGCTTGTTATCTGCGCGGCTCTTCTCGCTTCGCGCAAAGTCGTAGATGCTATCGACTGGTGCAAGACTCTAAAGGGTGAAGGTAGCAATGTCGGTAAGCTCGTCGAAAAGGGCAAGAGCTCGTTTGCTGGTCCCGAGATAAAAGGCAAGACCATGGGCGTTGTCGGCATGGGTGCGATAGGCAAGCTTGTTGCCGAAGCGGCGCGCGACCTCGGCATGAGAGTCGTCTGTTTCGACAGAAAGGGCAGAAGCGAAATAAGCGGCGTTGAGACCGTTGACAATATGGAGACGGTTTTCTCCGCGGCGGATTATCTGACCCTGCACATCCCGTGCAACGACAGCACGAGAAATATTATCAATGCGGAATCTATAGGCAAAATGAAAGACGGCGTGCGTATTCTCAATTTCGCGCGCGGCGAGCTTGTGAACTCCGATGATATTCTCGCTTCTCTCGCCGACGGTAAAGTTGCGGCATACGCCACGGACTTCCCGACCGATGCGCAGTTGGGCGTGCCCGGAGTTATAGCTATCCCGCACCTCGGTGCCTCCACGCCCGAGAGCGAGGACAACTGCGCGGTCATGGCTGCCGACGAGCTTATAAGCTATATCGAGCGCGGCGAAGTGAAAAACTCCGTCAACCTGCCCGAACTCACGCCGCCCGCAGAGTTTGAAAAGCGCGTGTGCGTTATCTACAAAGACGGCGAGGGAGTGCGCGAAAACATCGTCGCGGCGCTCGGCGGCAATATAACATCGCTCAACAGCGCAGTCAAAAACGGCCTCGGCTACCTCGTCTGCGATACGCCGAACCCCGACAGCGAAAGGATAACCGCAGTCAGCGGCGTTGTCAGAATGAGAATCATATAAAAAATTAACAGTAAACCCCGGAGGATAACTCCGGGGTGAATTTTTTGTATTGTGGTGGGCTACAATTGGGAGTTGCCTATTACTTGAGCTATAGCAAAGTAAAGGCGCGTGACTCAACTAATTTTTATAATCAAGCTTCCAATAGCCGCGCCGTAGTGCTTGAGGACTAACAGAGATAGGCGAGGGAACGGCTTGCGAAGCAAGACGCACGAGCTCGTACTGTTTGAGCGGAGCGAGTTTACGGGCGAATGTGCCGAGCTGCCAATTGAGAGCCGCAAGCTAAGTACTGCGGCGCGGCGTTGCCGGGGTTTCGGGGTGAAACCCCCAAGTCTGCCTTTTCTTTGCAGGCGTTTTTTCTCAGACAGAAAAGAAATGTCGAAACGCGGGAAGTATAAAATATTTGATTATTGTATGACGCGAAGGTAGAACGCGAATTTTATAATTTTATATCATGCCGCTCACGCGGCAATAAGATTGAGCAAATTTTGCGGGCGGATGATATCCGCCAATATCGAGCGCTTCTTCGTTTTCACTTTTACTTATCACTTTGAGTGAAGCGAAACTGACCTCTCAGTCTCGGCTTTGCCAAGCCAGCTTCCCTTGCAGGAGCGCATAATGATTTTCATGACCAATCCACTCCACCTCAACCGCACAAAATCAAATCAATTTCCCCATATGTTTTCCTCTTTTCCCCTTGACCCTCTTGACTTTTTCTGTCAAAAAATGTATTCTCTATATTAATACTATGTTTTCCCTTTAAGGTGATAAAAATGAAAAAATTCAGAAAGATTGCAGCGGTTCTGCTTTGCGTCGTCATGATAGCGGCGTCGCTTCAGTGCCTCGCTTTTGCCGCACCGCAGGACAGCGGCAAGCTCAACTTTCTCGTGCTCGGCGATTCGATAGCCGAGGGCTTCGGCGTTGAGAACAAGGAGGACGCGGCCTATGGCAAGATTGTCGCCGATACCAACGGCTACAATTACCGCAACCTCGCTCAGGTCGCAAACGATACGCAGGATCTTATCAGAAAGATCGAGACCGTTGACGAGTTCCGCGAGAGCATCGCATGGGCGGACGTCATAAACATCTGCATCGGATCGAACAACTACCTTGCGAGCAAGGATGTCGTCTGGATAACCATCGGCGCGCTGTTCGGAACAAACGACAAGAAGCTCGACGAGATAGCCTACGGCATCTACGACGATCTGAATACTATCTATTCGCTCATCCGCGAGATAAATCCCGATGCAACGCTGATATTCGACAATATCTACTGCGCGTGGAAGGGTCTCGGACATATTCCGTTTATCAAGGCGGTTTCGCGTATAAACGCTATGCTCAATAAATTTGCCGCAAAGCACGACGATGTCGTTATATTCGACACGAGTGCGGTCATTTCGCATAACACCGAGCTTTTGGCGGACGACTGCGTCCACCCGAACGCAAAGGGCAATGTCGAGCTTGCAAGGCATATGTTGATTCTGCTCAAGAATCTCGGACTCGGTGAGAACACAGAACCCGTTATTCTGACTCCCGGCGTGGACTATAACTTCTATCGCCGGAGCTTCGGCAATGTCTTCGGCACAGTTGTCTGGCAGCTGGTTCGCTTCCTGACCGGTAACGTGCCCGGACTCGATATCTGAAAATACATAGGGACAGCCACATATCGGCTGTCCTTTTTTACTTTAATGTGCAAAATTTTTATTGCACAAGGCGCGATATGATGCTATTATATATATTAGTTTTTTATTTTGGGATGTGATGACATGGATTCAAGCTATCTTCCGGCAGGATATAAGCCCCTGCTCGATATCAGACAGACTCAGGTGGCTATCAAAAAGGTCAAGGATTTCTTCGAGAGGGATCTCGCTATCCAGCTCAATCTTACCCGTGTCTCCGCGCCGCTTTTTGTGCGCTCGGATTCCGGACTCAACGATACATTGAACGGCGTCGAGCGCCCCGTTGCGTTCGATATAAAAGACATGGACAGCGATGTTGAAATCGTCCAGTCGCTTGCGAAGTGGAAGCGCCGCGCCCTCAAGGATTACGGCTTCAAGCCCGGTGAAGGTCTCTATGCGGATATGAACGCCATACGCCGCGACGAGGATACGGATAATCTCCACTCCGTCTTTGTCGACCAGTGGGACTGGGAGAAGATAATAACTCCCGAGCAGCGCAATGTCGATACTCTCAAGAGAACCGTCCGCGCGATTTACAGGAGCCTGCGCCACACGGAGACCTATATTGCCGAGGAATATGATTTCGTCGGCAAGTTCCTGCCCGATGAGATATCGTTCATCACCACGCAGGAGCTCGAGGATATGTATCCCGATCTGACCCCCAAGCAGCGCGAGACCGAAATTGCCCGCGACAAGGGCGCAGTGTTTATCATGCAGATCGGCGGCAAGCTCCGCTCCGGCGACATCCACGACGGACGCGCCCCGGACTATGACGACTGGAGCCTCAACGGCGATATCGTCGTGTATTATCCTCTGCTCGACATGGCATATGAGCTGTCGAGCATGGGCATCCGCGTCAACGCCGAGTCGCTCGCGTCTCAGCTTGAAGAGAGAGGCTGCCCCGAGCGCGCCGAGCTCCCGTTCCAGCGCGACCTGCTCAACGGCAATCTTCCGCTGACTATGGGCGGCGGCATCGGCCAGTCCCGTATGTGCATGTTCTTCCTGAGAAAGGCGCATATCGGTGAAGTCCAGGCGTCCATCTGGCCGCAGGAGACCGTCGATGCGTTCAGAGCGCAGGGCGTCTGCCTGCTGTAAAAAATATGCTCTGTCCATTCGGCGAATAAATAAAATAAAGAAGCCAAGCTGCAAAACACAGCTTGGCTTTTGTTATATAAAATTGCAGTTGAGGCGATCCCAAACGAATTTATATCTCCCTAAATACCGCGGCGAATCCGCCGGAGGGGCGCATAGCTATATCCGCGCTGTCGGCGCTCGTGACGGATATCTTCACTTTGTTATACCCGCGCTGAACCGTAAGATTGTCCGTGTATATCTCGGCTTCGTATTTCGCGCCGTCTTTTAAAAACGAGAACGGCAGATTGATTTTTCGCTCGCCTTGAGAGCTGTTAAACACGGCGGCATACCATCTGTTTCCGCTTCGCCGCGCGAAAATTACAATCTCGCCTATCTTGCTGCCGGGGAGAACATGCGTCTCGTTCCAAACAACCGGCAGGGGAGAGACAAATGAGTCGAGCCCATGCGCTTTGAGAATTGACGGGTCTTCGCTGACGGTGAAAAACGCCGAGTTGTATATTACAGCCGAGGCGAGCATATGGCAGATGCTGACTTCGTTAAGGCATCTCGGCACGGAGAAGCATAGCGGCGTATAATCCGCGTTGCCGCCGAGCATCCTTGTAAATGGAAGAATCGTGTCGTTGTCCGCGTCCGCCTTGCATTGAAGTCCGCGTATCGCCTCCATGCTCATCACGTTCGGGAAGGTGCGGCGCAGTCCCGTCGGCTTCTGCGGGTTGTGGTATATGACCATGAGCTTGTGCTCTGCCGCCTCGCGCGCAAAGCGGCGGTAAAATTCGGTCATGAACTGTGTCTCGCTCTCGATGTGGTCGAGCTTTATGCCCTTTATCCCGAGCTTTTCACACTTTTTGAAGAACCTGCACCTGTATGGAGTGAACCACACCTTGTCCATGGCGGACTGCCAGAGCCATATCCCGACCGAGCGCTTTTCTGCATCGTCAACGAGCTCTTTGACCTTTTTGAACGCGCCGCGTTCCGTCTTTGCCCAGCCGCGCCAGCCGTTGTCTGCAAGGTTGTATTCATATCCCGCCTCCTGCGCGAGGGCGTTGAATTCCATTATCTTTTCAAATCGGCGGCTGTGCTCTTCATCTATAAAATACGACCACGCGCTCTTGCCCGGGCGTATCCAGTCGGCGTTTTCGTATATTTTGTCGCTTATGGGCGCGGCGGCGTGGGCTATAACGCGGCAGTGTGCGAGCTCCTCGAGCGAGCGGCACACGGTGACTATGCGCCACGGAGTTTTCCCGCCTTTTATAAAGAACTTGTCCGTGTCCCACAGCTCCGTTTTGAATCTGCCCGCGCCGAGCGAGCGCAGAGCCATGCCGGGGTAGTTCTCGATGTCCGATTCGGTTACCATTATATATATGCTTTTCCCGGGAAACTCGAATGCGGTCATGCATGAGAGAACTTCGCTTTGCGAAAGCTCCGATGTCTTTTGCGTCAGCGTCTTGCCCTGCATCTTTTTGAGGTCGGTCTGATATCTGCAAACGGTGTCGCCGGGCACATTGAACCGCGTCAGCTCGTCGCTGATAAGTAACCCCGTCTCCTCGCCGAAGAGCAGACGGAATCCGAAGCCGTCGTTCCATATGCGCACCTCGAGCGAGTATATAATTTTTTTCGCGCGCACGGGGATAATATAATTCATGTGCCTGTCGGTTATATCCGTCTCGGTGTCAAGGTCGCGGTAAGTCTCTTCGCAGGACTCGATTTTCGGCTCGCCGAGGGTGACATTTTCGCTGATATTTCTGCCTCCCTGAATGAGCAGACCTATCTCCGACGGCTCGATTACAGTAATTCCGCCGACCGCCGCCGAATATGTAAGTCTGCCGCCGGAGACAGTCACCTCGAGCGCGCCGTCGGGACTTTTGAGAATATATTTTCCCGCTCCAGGGGCGAAATTTGAATCGCCGCTTGGTTTATTTTCAAACAGCGAATATGCCGCAAAACGGGCGCGCGCTCCTATCCCGAGCAGCAGCCGTCCCGTTTCCCTCATCATATATATCACCCCGTTAAACGCCATTATCATGCACATTATAATATAAATTAATTTGCAACACAAGTTGATATTTGACCTCGGATATGATATAATCCGATTAAACTTGAGTATAAGGAGAAGTTCTATGAACAGTAAAGTAGTTATCACCACGGACAGCCCTGCGGATCTGAGCGCAGAACTTGAAACAAGATATGATATACGTGTACTGCCGCTGTATGTTAATCTCGGAGGAAAATCATACCGCGACGGAATAGATATAACCACTCCCGATATTTTCAGGCACTACGACGAGACGGGCGAGCTGCCTACGACCTCGGCTATTCCGATAGGCGACTACGAGGCCTTCTTCAAGTCCTTTATCGACGAGGGAAAGAAAGTTGTCCATTTCTCGCTGAGCTCCGAGATATCCTCGACCCATCAGAACGCGAGACTTGCCGCGGAGGGAATGGACGGAGTTTATGTCATCGACTCGCGCCATCTGAGCTCCGGTATCGCGCTCCAGGTCATAAGAGCCTGCGAGATGCGCGATGAGGGCATGAGTGCGGAGGATATAGCGAAGGCCGCCGTTGATTTGAACAAAAAGACCTGCACGAGCTTTGTGCTCGACAAGCTCGAATATATGAAGAAAGGCGGCCGCTGCTCGACCGTAGCCGCGCTCGGAGCCAACTTGCTCTCCATCCGTCCGTGCATCGAGATGAAGGACGGCAAGCTCGGAGTTGCGAGAAAGTATCGCGGCAAGATACTCGACGTCAAGAAGAAGTATATCGAGGATGAGCTCAGCGCCCATAAGGACGACGCCGACCTTTCGCGCATTTTCCTGACCTCGTCGAGCGCTTCGGATGCCGAGGTGAAGGAGCTCACCGCGCTGATAAAGAGCATTCTCCCGTTCAAGGAGGTTCTCGTCGGCTGCGCGGGCTGCACCATCGCAAGCCACTGCGGACCCGGATGCATGGGAATACTTTTCATGACTAAATAAATGAAAGAAAAAGTCGCCGCCTGTCTGAATTTCAAACGGGTCGGCGGCGTTTTTTGATACGGAGAATAAAATGATAAAAAACATAATTCTCGATATGGGCAACGTGCTCATTGAATACGATGTCAACCGCCCGCTTGATGCGCTTTGCCCTAACGAAGAGTCAAAGAAAATTATCCGCCGCGAGCTGTTCGAGAGCGAAGACTGGCTCGAGGGCGACAGGGGAAATATAACCGACGCCGAGATGCTCGCCGCGGCGAAAGCGCGCGTGCCGGAAAAGTATCACGCCGCGCTCGAAAAGTGCGAGCGGCACTGGCCGGATTTTCTCAACAGAATTGACGGCGCGCCTGAGTTCTGCCGCGCGATGCGTGAGAGCGGGAAGAATATATATGTCCTCTCAAACGCGAGCGGGCGCTTCTATGAATATTTTCCGCGCTTTTACGATATGGACTTTTTCGACGGCGTGGTAGTCTCGTGCGATCTGCACATCATTAAGCCCGACAGGAGGATATACGAATATATCCTCAATAAATACGGGCTGAAAGCCGAGGAGTGTTTGTTTATAGACGACCTCGAAAGAAACGTGCGCGGGGCAGAGAAAGTCGGAATAAACGCCGTGAGGTTCGAAAACAACTACGGAGAGATAGCGAAAAAATACGGACTTTGACGGAGAGGGCTGCCGCTAAATGCGGCAGCCCTCTGTTTTTATGATTTCTTTTTTGTTTTTATTTTTCGTCTGTATTTTGCAAAGCAGACTATGCTTGCGATGACAAGCCCGATGCCGATGACGAGCACCCAGTGCAGATAGTATGTGTTGAGGAACGGAATGAAAGAGTATACCGGCACGCGTGTTGTCGCCATGCGGTGTTCGTCTGATATCTGCGTCGTCCCGTCGGGGAGCATCTCCATCATCGGACCTTGGTCGTAGGTCACTTTTTGATAAGACTCAATGACCTGCGACAGAGTCAGCAGCACGCCGATTATGATAACTCCGAGCACGAGCGTTACTATTCCCGCAATGAGCAGCTGGCGGCTCTGCTCCGCCTTTCTGACACTTGCGGCGGTGCGGGCGACTGCGGGGATGTCCTCGTCGCAGTCGAGGTTGTCTTTTATAAGATAGTCGGTCGTGACGCCGAAAAGCTCGCTTAACTGAACGATGTTGTCCGTGTCCGGAACGGCAGTACCGAGCTCCCATTTTGATACCGCCTGCCGCGAGACCGTTATCCTGTTTGCAAGTTCCTCCTGTGACCAGCCGCGCTCTTTTCTGAGCTTTTGCAGTTTTTCGGGGAAGTTCATGTTGCTGTACTCCTTTTTGATTACTTACTATATGTATATTGTAAAAAAATTAGCCCAATAGGTTTTGCTACCCAAGCATCTGATTCGATCAATTGACCATTATACTTATTATGAATGTCAAAAAGTGCACTGGTATAATTAACATGTACCTTTACGTTTAAAACTTTATTTTCGGCGACTTTGGTAGAAAAAGTTTTTGAAACAATATATTTCTGTGAAAAACTATACCCAATTGACGCGTTTACAGTTTCCTTTCCGATTGTTGTACTTATATCGTGTTTAGTTTCAGCTTCTTTTGAATAAGTTTCGGAAATATCGCAAGGTCCGTAAAACCAGTCGGAATCATATTTGTTTACATAATAAAATTGGTTTGGACTATGGCGGACATTCCGAATTTCATATAATAATGCCATTGGTTCAAAAGGTGTTGAATTGTTAATATGTATGGTGGAAATTAAATCTTCATATTTAAGTTCGCTTGTATTATACTGGAAAATTTCTATTTTTTCAAGCTTATATGATTTTGTGATATCTCCGGGGACATCGTCCGCAGCCCATTTACACAATTCTTCAGGATCATCAATAACACGAACTAGCGAAGTGTCCTTTGACTCAATCGAGTGAATTGTTTCACTTCTTTCTGTGGCAAAGGAGACTGAAAGACAAGAAATGAAAAGAGCAGTTACCATAAAGACGGAAATAATTTTTTTTAACATTTTTAAAATCCTCGCATAATAAAATAGTAGTTTGGGAAGCGGTAGAGTAATGCGTTTATATTAAAATTACGCTGTAGCAGTAATTTTAATATAATACGGAATAATGACACCAGCCTGTTGTGCTTTATACATTGTATCAATTGCAATACCTGCAATTCCATTGTAGTCACCAGGGGCGAAATCATAACGGTCGCGAATTGTTACAGTTCTGCTACTTGCACTTGGTTTAGTCCAACTAAATGCATGTATTGCATAATACAAATCCTTCTGCGCCGTAGTTCCTGAATTAGCAAAATTCGCACTGCCAGAGGTTTTTTTGCCATTGGCAATATTGGTGAAAGTAGGAGACGACTTAACTCTCTGCCCGTTTGTAGGAGAATATTCGGAATTTAACTTCGTATTATCTTTAGCGTGTGTTAATAATTCGGCGGACAATTTATATCCCCTCATATTGAAGAATGCAACTACCGCAGTAACAGCAGGACTGTAAATTGCGTGGAACTTATATGTGGAAATACCCGCATTATAAAGTGTGTATTCGTCACGCATTTCTTCTAGTGTTGCAATAAGACCCACAATTTTATCAGTATCTTCAGTTGTATTAAGTGACTGTGACGTATAGTCGGCAATCATAGCATTGATTTCAGAAATGACATCTGTATTGTTTACTAACAGCTCTTTCTCAATGGCGGTAATATTGCTTCTAACGACATTCTTATCAGCAGCTCCATTAGCCGCAAAGACCGTCATGTTGGGAACGATCATTATTATTGTAAGAATGCAACATATTAAAACTTTCAATATATTTTTTGTATTTGCCAAAGCTAATCAACTCCTTACTTTTTAGTTATTGCGTTTTCTGTGTAATAAAAAGAGTGTCGGTATCCGTATCGAAAACAAGAAACAAAGAGTTTTCGTAAAGCTCCATCTGTTTCCAAATATAGTTGCTATTCCAATTAGGACAATTTTCATCTGAAAGTTTCAAATCTGAAAGGGTTTCTTGGAAATGCTCTTCAAACGCAGGAGATTTTTTTGATGAAAAATCATCGAAAAACTCACTTCGCTCTTTAACTTCAAATACAGTGTAACGGACACCGTCATTATGTGAGCTGTTTCCGTCCTTTATATCAAGCTTTACTTTCATTTTGTCAGGAAGTTCGATATCCCAGTTCTGCTCATATATTCTTTTTGCCGAGTAATATAAATTTCCCGCAACATAAAGTCCGATTGGAATGGCAATTGCTAAGACGAGGACGAGGGCGATAATACATTTTTTATTTTTAATAATGACTCTCCTTCCTGTAATATGATGCTTCGTAAGTCGAGCGGCTGCGCAAGCGATCAGGCAGTCAACGGCATCGCCACCTTTTTAAAATTCGTAACACAAATTGGAGTTTTCGATTGTTGTGTTACAATAATTATTATATATAAAGCAAAATTTCGGTCAACATATCAAAGCTTGCAATCTGTCAACCGGAGCTTACATTATATATTTGCCCGGTTGCGGCGGGGAAAATAAAAAAATTTTTATTTTATATCCCTCTATCTTGTCTGCAATTTGACTAAAATATCCATATATAGAGTGCTGATTTTCATCACGCAAGTTTTTGAAAAAATATTGCGAAAACCCTTGCAATACAAGGATTTGTGTGGTATCATTATCAGGCATGATTGTGGGAAGTGGGGCAAGTATGCCCGAAACACAATCTGCTGATATGCGATGATGCAGAAGGTGGCCGTCCTTTGAGACGGGGAATTTCTGCGGAGTATGTCCGATTTTAAAACCGGGCGAAACAGGTCTGACTGCCGCACGGGGTGCGTTTCCCTCGCACCTTCGCTTGAGGCAGCAGTAATTGCATCTGCTTTCTTCACACCCGGAAATATCGTTTTCCGGTTTTTAAAAAGGAGAACGATGAAACACCCGGAGGCGTTGAAAGAAAAGAAGCAATGCCCGCCAATCATTAAGGAGGCGCAAACAATGGCAGCAAAGGGAAAAATCAGAATCAGACTCAAGGGCTATGACCACAACCTCGTCGACAAGGCGGCGGAGAAGATCGTAGAGACCGCAAAGAGAACCGATGCTCAGGTCTCAGGTCCCGTACCGCTCCCGACAGAGAAGGAAGTCGTTACCGTCCTTCGCGCAGTCCACAAGTACAAGGACTCCCGCGAGCAGTTTGAGCAGCGTACACACAAAAGGCTCATAGACATCATCAGACCTTCAGCAAAGACTGTTGAAGCTCTTACCGGTCTTGAGCTTCCCGCAGGCGTGGATATAGAGATCAAACTCTAATACATTATATATATGCGTGAGAGCGCAGATATGATGTACGCCGCAGGTCAAGTTGGCGAGAGCCAACCAATAACCTAAAGGAGGAGAAAGGAACTATGCAAAAAGCACTCATCGGAAAGAAGATCGGCATGACTCAGATCTTCGATGCAAACGGAAACGTTGTTCCCGTAACAGTCGTCGAGGCAGGCCCCTGCTCTGTCGTTATGAAGAAGACTGTTGAAAACGACGGCTACGAAGCTGTTCAGCTCGGCTTCGGCGACGTCAAAGTTCAGAGAGTCAACAAGCCCATGAAGGGTCACTTCGACAAGGCGGGCACAGCCCCCAAGAAGTCCCTCAGAGAGTTCAGACTTGACGATCAGTCGAGCCTCAACGTGGGCGATATCCTCAAGGCCGACGTTTTCGCTGTTGGCGATCACGTTGACGTTGTCGGTACAAGCAAAGGTAAGGGCACCGCAGGCGCCATCAAGAGATGGAACTTCTCCAGACTCAAGATGACTCACGGTACCGGACCCAACGCAAGACACGCCGGTTCTCTCGGCGCGTGCAGCGATCCCTCGAGAGTTTACAAGGGAAAGAAGCTCGCAGGTCACCTCGGCCACGAGAGAGTTACTATCCAGAATCTTGACATTGTCAAGGTCGACGCTGAGAACAACCTTATCGCTATCAAGGGCGGCATTCCCGGCCCCAAGGGCGGCATCGTTCTCATCAGAGACAGCGTTAAGAATGTGTAAGAAAGGAGTAGAGTTTAATGCCTAATTATTCAGTTTTTGACAAGACCGGCAAGAAGGTATCGGACATTGCCCTTTCGGACGCGATCTTCGCAATCACCCCGAACGCTTCGGCAATGCACCTCTGCGTGGTAGCATATTTGGCAAACCAGCGCCAGGGCACTCAGTCTACCCTTACACGCGCTGAAGTCAGAGGCGGCGGCAAGAAGCCCTGGAGACAGAAGGGTTCAGGCCGCGCAAGACAGGGCTCCATCAGAAGCCCGCAGTGGACCCACGGCGGTATCGCACTCGGCCCCAAGCCCCGTGAGTACGGCAAGACAGTCAACAAGAAGGTCAGAAGACTCGCTATGAAGTCTGCTCTTTCCTCCAAGGTCGCAGCTGAGGAGCTTATCGTCCTCGACAGCCTTGAGATGAACGAGATCAAGACCAAGGAAGTTGTCAGCGTTCTCAAGGCTCTTGAGACCGGTAAGAAGGTTCTCATCGTCCTTCCCGAGAAGAACGAGACCGTCTACAGAAGCGCTCGCAACATCAAGGGCGTCAAGACCACTCTTGTCAGCACACTCAATGTTTACGATATCCTCAACTGCGATTCTCTCGTAGTGCTCAAGGATGCCGTATCGAAGATTGAGGAGGTATACGCATGAGCAAGATAGCACAGGACATCATCCTTCGTCCTATCATCACCGAGGAGAGCATGCTCGGTACAGCGGACAAGAAGTACACCTTCTCCGTTGCCAAGGACGCAAACAAGATAGAGATCGCCAAGGCAGTTGAAGAGCTCTTCAAGGTCGAAGTCAAGAGCGTCAACACCGTTAACTGCCGCGGCAAGAAGCGCCGCTACGGCCGTTTCGAGGGATTCACTTCCTCGTGGAAAAAGGCTATAGTGACCCTTACGGAGAACTCCAAGACCATCGAGTTCTTCGACGGCATGATGTAATAATCAACCAATAATCCGGCGGTAAAGTATGGAGGGTCGACACCTCCGCAAAGCCGCTATGAGGAGAGTGAAACCAAATGTCGATCAGAGTTTACAAGCCGACAACAAACGGTCGCCGTAACATGTCGGTCACAGATTACTCCGGGCTGTCAAAGGTTGCTCCCGAGAGAAGCCTTCTTGCTCCTCTCTCCAAGAACTCCGGACGCAACAGCTACGGCAGAATCACCGTTCGCCATCGCGGCGGCGGAAACCGCAGAAAGTATCGTATAATCGACTTCAAGCGCGATAAGTTCGATGTTTCTGCAACTGTTAAAACACTTGAGTACGATCCCAACCGTTCAGCTCATATAGCTCTGCTTGAGTATGCCGACGGCGAGAAGAGATACATCCTCGCTCCCGCAGGCCTCGCAGTGGGCGACACGGTTGTCGCAGGCCCCGATGCCGATATCAAGGTCGGCAACGCACTTCCCCTGACCAACATCCCCACCGGTACTTTCGTTCACAACGTTGAGCTTTATCCCGGCAGAGGCGGTCAGCTGGCAAGAGCGGCGGGCAACTCCGCACAGCTCATGGCTAAGGAAGGCGCATACGCCCTTCTTCGTCTGCCCTCGGGCGAGCTGAGAAACGTTCCCGCTTCCTGCATGGCAACAGTCGGTCAGGTCGGCAACGTTGACCACGAGAATGTCAAGATCGGTAAGGCAGGCCGCAGCCGTCACCTCGGCTGGAGACCCACCGTCCGCGGCTCCGTCATGAACCCGAACGACCACCCGCACGGCGGCGGTGAGGGCAAGAGCCCGATCGGCAGACCCGGTCCCTGCACTCCGTGGGGCAAGCCCGCACTCGGCTATAAGACGAGAAACACCAAGAAGGCCTCCGATAAGCTTATCGTGAAGCGCCGCAACGGCAAGTAAGTCGAGAAAGGAGCAGAAATAATGGGCAGAAGCGTTAAAAAAGGACCTTTCGTGCAGCCTAAACTGCTCGAGAGAGTCGTGGAGATGAACAAGTCCGGCAACAAGCAGGTTCTCAAGACCTGGAGCCGCAGCTCCACAATCTTTCCCGAATTTGTCGGCCACACCTTCGCTGTTCATGACGGACGCAAGCATGTCCCCGTGTATGTAACAGAGGATATGGTTGGACATAAACTCGGTGAATTCGCACCGACCAGAACTTTCAAGGGTCATGCGGGTTCCAAAACAACAAATAACGGTAAATAATCAGTCGAAAGGAGTGTGTAACAATGCAGGATAATACAATGCCTCAGGCAGTGGCTAAGGCAAACTATGTGCGCATTGCTCCCCGCAAGGTTCAGATAGTTCTCGACCTTATCCGCAATCAGCCGGCAGACAAAGCGCTGGCAATTCTCAAACACACGCCCAAGGCTGCGTGTGAACCGCTTCTTAAACTTTTGAAGTCCGCTATAGCGAACGCTGAGAACAAGAACATGGACACTTCCAATCTTTACATCAGCGAGTGCACTGTAGGTCAGGGACCGACCCTCAAGAGAATAAGAGCGAGAGCTCAGGGCAGAGCGTTCAGAATCAACAAGAAGACATCGCACATCACCCTGGTGCTCAAGGAAGCGGAATAAGCGAGGAGGAGGTTAAACAATGGGACAGAAAATTAATCCCACCGGTCTTAGAATCGGTGTAATTAAAGACTGGGAGTCACGCTGGTACGCAGATCCCAAGGATTTCGGCGATACCCTCGTTGAAGACCACAAGCTGCGTGAATTCCTCCTTGAGCTCCTTGCTCCGGCAGGCGTGCCCAAGATCGAGATAGAGCGCAATTCCAAGAGAGTCAACATCAACATTTTCTGCGCAAAGCCCGGCATGGTTATAGGCAAGGGCGGCGCTGAGATAGAGAAGCTGAAGAAGCTCTGCGAGAGCAAGCTCGGCGGCAAAGAGGTTTCGCTTAACATCGTTGAGATTAAGCAGCCCGACCTTGACGCACAGCTCGTCGCCGAGAATATAGCTGCTCAGCTTGAAAGAAGAGTTTCCTTCCGCCGTGCTCTCAAGCAGTCCATCGGACGCACCATGAGACTTGGCGCAAGAGGTATAAAGACTCAGGTTTCCGGCCGTCTGGGCGGCGCGGAAATAGCTCGTACAGAGCAGTATCATGAGGGTACCATCCCGCTGCAGACCATCAGAGCGGACATCGACTACGGCTTTGCGGAGGCAAAGACCACTTACGGCCGTATCGGCGTCAAGGTCTGGATCTACAAGGGTGAGGTTCTTCATGACAACCGCAGCAATACAGGCAGAAGAAGATCATCACGCAAGGAAGGGGGAGCTCGCTAATGCTGTTACCCAAGAGAGTTAAGCACCGCAGGGTACAGAGAGGCAGAATGACCGGTAAGGCCATGAGAGGCAATAAGGTCTCCTACGGCGATTTCGGTCTCGTAGCTCTCGAGCCCGCCTGGATCACCGCCAACCAGATCGAGGCAGCCCGTATCGCAATGACCCGTTACATCAAGCGTGGCGGTCAGGTCTGGATAAAGATTTTCCCCGACAAGCCGGTAACCAAGAAACCCGCCGAGACCCGCATGGGCTCCGGTAAAGGTTCTCCCGAATATTGGGTTGCCGTTGTTAAGCCCGGCAGAGTCATGTTTGAAATTGCCGGCGTTGACAGAGAGCTTGCAGAAGAGGCTATGCGCCTTGCTGCTCATAAGCTCCCGATCAAGTGCAAATTTGTAACTAAGGAAGAAACGGGTGGTGAACAGGAATGAAAGCCAGTGAAATAAGAAAACTTTCCGCCAAAGAGCTGGATGCTAAGCTGCTTGAGTTAAAGGATGAGCTTTTCAAACTGCGCTTCCAGCAGGCTGTTAACCAGCTCGACAACCCGATGCGAATCAGTGCCGTCAAGAAGGACATAGCGCGCATTAAGACAGTTCAGCGCGATATCGAGCTTCACGGCGCCAATTCGTGATGAAAGGGAGGTCAACACTTATGGAAAGAAACCTCAGAAAAACTCGCGTTGGCATTGTGACCAGCGATAAGATGGATAAGACTGTTGTCGTCTCCATCAAGGATAGGGTAAAGCATCCGCTTTACAAGAAGATCGTTAACCGCACCATCAAGCTCAAGGCTCATGATGAGAACAACACCTGCGGAATCGGCGACCGTGTCCTCGTCATGGAGACCCGCCCGATGTCCAAGGACAAGAGATGGCGCGTAGTTGAGATCATCGAGAAGGCTAAATAATTTTTTGGTAACAGTAAGGAGGCAGACACTGTGATACAGCAACAGAGTTACCTCAAGGTTGCCGACAACACCGGCGCGAAGGAGATTATGTGCATTCGCGTTCTCGGAGGTTCCGGCAGGAGGTATGCCAATATCGGCGACGTCATAGTTGCTTCGGTTAAAAAAGCAGCACCCGGCGGCGTAGTTAAAAAAGGCGAGGTCGTTAAGGCAGTCGTAGTTCGTACTGCAAAAGGAGTTCGCCGTGATGACGGCACCTACATTCGCTTCGATGAGAATGCAGCTGTTATCATCAAAGAAGACAAAAATCCCAAAGGCACTCGTATCTTTGGACCGGTAGCGAGAGAGCTGCGTGAGAAAGATTATCTCAAGATTCTCTCTCTGGCTCCCGAAGTGCTTTAAGGCGGAGGTGCAACGATGAGTAATAAGGTTCATGTTAAGACCGGTGACGAGGTTGTCGTCATCAACGGCAAGTACCGCGGCAAGAGAGGCAAGGTCCTCCAGGTCAGCCCTTCCGAGGGTAAGGTTATTGTCGAGGGCGTGAATATCGTCACGAAGCACGTTAAGCCCCGCAAGATGGGTGAGGCCGGCGGTCTCATCAAGGCTGAAAGCGCCCTTTATGCAGATAAGGTTCAGCTCGTTTGCCCCAAGTGCGGCAGACCCACCAGAACCGGCAGCAAGATCAACGCAAAAGGCAAGAAAGTCCGCACATGCAAGAAGAGCGACTGCCTTGCAGAATTCGAATAAGGGAGGAGCATGACAATGGCAGCAAGGTTAAAAGAGACCTATATAAACGAAGTTGCACCTGCTCTTATGAAGAAGTTCGAGTATAAGAGCGTCATGCAGATCCCGAAGCTTGACAAGATTGTGGTCAACATCGCTTGCGGCGAGGCAAGAGAGAACTCCAAGGTTCTCGATTCCGTCGTCTCCGACCTCATGCAGATCACCGGTCAGAGACCCGTGATGTGCAGAGCGAAGAAGTCGATCGCTAACTTCAAGCTCCGTGAAGGCATGGTTATCGGTGCCAAGGTTACCCTCAGGGGAGACAGAATGTATGAGTTCCTTGACAGGTTCTTCAATCTCGCTCTTCCCCGCGTCAGAGACTTCAGAGGTATCAACCCGAACTCTTTCGACGGCAGAGGCAACTATTCTCTGGGTATCAAGGAACAGCTGATATTCCCCGAGATCGAGTACGACAAGATTGACAAGGTCAGAGGCATGGATATTTGCTTTGTCACGACAGCTAATACTGATGAAGAGGCACGCGAGCTGCTCACTCTCATGGGCGCTCCGTTCGCAAAATAAGGAGGAATTACGGTGGCCAAAACATCCATGAAGGTTAAGCAGGCTAGACCCGCTAAGTATTCTTCAAGGGCTTACAACAGATGTAAGATCTGCGGCAGACCGCACGCCTATCTTCGCAAATACGGAGTATGCCGCATCTGCTTCAGAGAGCTGGCTCATGCCGGTCAGATCCCCGGCGTCAAGAAGGCCAGCTGGTAAAAGAGCAATTGCAAAAGGAGGTTCAACAGTATGCAAATTACTGATTCCATCGCCGATATGCTCACAAGAATCCGCAATGCGAATTCCGCAAAGCATGATACGGTGAAGATTCCCGCATCCAATATGAAGAAGGCGATTGCTCAAATTCTTCTTGATGAGGGTTACATCAAGGGATTCAAGGTTGAGGACGACGGTAAGCAGGGCGTCATCGAGATCGCTCTCAAGTACGGCCCCAACAAGTCACAGGTTATAACCGGTCTGCGCAGAGTTTCAAAGCCCGGTCTGCGTATATATACCAACTGCGAGGATATGCCCAGAGTCATGAAGGGTCTCGGCATCGCTATCCTCTCAACAAGCAAGGGCATTATGACGGACAAGGATGCACGCAAAGCCAATGTCGGCGGCGAAGTCCTTGCATTTATCTGGTAAGGAGGTGCTGTAAATGTCACGCATAGGAAACAAACCCATCGCAATCCCCGCAGGGGTTACTGTGCAGGTGGACGGCAGCACTGTCACCGTTAAGGGTGCCAAAGGCGAGCTTACCAGAACCGTGCACAGCAATATGGCTGTCGAAGTCGAAGGCGCGACCGTTCATGTCAAGCGCCCCGACGACACCAAGCTCAACAAGTCCCTTCACGGTCTTACCCGCACACTCGTCGCCAACATGGTGACCGGCGTCAGCGAGGGCTACAAGAAGGAGCTTGAAATCAACGGCGTAGGTTACCGTGCCGCTAAAGAGGGCAAGGAGCTTGTTCTCAATATCGGTTTCTCGCATCAGGTCAGAGTGGCCGAGATCGACGGTATCACCATCGAGGTTCCCGCGCCCAACAAGATCGTTATCTCCGGTCCCGACAAGCAGAAGGTCGGCCAGTTTGCAGCGGAAGTTCGCGAGAAGCGTCCCCCCGAGCCGTACAAGGGCAAGGGCATCAAGTATGTTGATGAGCATATCCGCCGCAAGGAAGGCAAGGCCGGCAAGGGCGGTAAGTAAGTTTAGGTTAAGGAGTGAAAAGTTATGGTTAACAGACCGGACAGCAAGAAAGCAAGACAGAAGCGCCACACCAGAGTGCGTGCTAAGATCTCCGGAACTGCAGAATGCCCCCGCCTTAATGTATTCCGCTCCCTGCAGCACATCTATGCTCAGATCATAGACGATGTTTCAGGCAAGACCCTTGTTTCAGCCTCTACTGTTGAGAAGGATTTTGAGGATTACGGCGGAAATAAATCCGCAGCCCGCAAGGTGGGCATCACACTGGCAAAGAGAGCAGCCGAAAAGGGAATAACCGATGTTGTTTTCGACCGCGGCGGCTACGTTTATCACGGCCGTGTTCAGGAACTGGCCGAAGGCGCCCGTGAGGGCGGCCTCAACTTCTAAGGAAAGGGAGGATACTTTTGGCTAAGATTGATGCATCGGCATATGAACTCACTGAAAGAGTTGTCACTATCAACCGCGTATCGAAAACCGTTAAGGGCGGTCGTATATTCAAGTTCGCCGCTCTCGTAGTCGTCGGTGACGGCAACGGAATCGTCGGCTTCGGTCTCGGCAAGTCCGGCGAAGTTCCGGACGCCATCCGCAAGGGTATCGAAGATGCGAAGAAGAACCTGATGAAGGTTTCACTTAAGGGAACAACCATTCCCCACGAGGTTATAGGTAAGTTCGGCGCAGGCGTCGTCCTGCTCAAGCCCGCAGCACCCGGTACCGGCGTTATCGCCGGCGGTCCTGTCCGTGCAGTCGTTGAGACTGTCGGCATCAAGGATATCCGTGCTAAGGCTCTCAGATCCAACAACCCCTGTAACGTCGTCAGAGCAACACTTGACGGTCTTGCACAGCTTCGCAACGTCGATGAAGTTGCGGCTATAAGAGGCAAGTCGGAAAAAGAAATTTTAGGTTAAGGAGGGTGGACAACAATGGCAGATATTAACGTAAAGCTCGTCAAGAGCCTTATCGGAAGTACTAAACCTCAGATTGCCACCGCCTATGCACTCGGTCTCCACAAGATCGGCGACGAGTCAGTTCAGCCTGACAACGCTGCCACCCGCGGCAAGATCAGAAAGCTTGCCCACCTTGTCGAGACAAGTGAAGTCGAGCAAGGAGGTGCTGAATGATGAAATTGCATGAGCTTTCACCTGCACCCGGTTCTGTCAAAGAGCGTAAGCGTATAGGCAGAGGCGCTGCTTCAGGTCAGGGTAAGACCGCCGGTAAAGGCCACAAGGGCCAGAAGGCAAGAAGCGGAAGCAACGCGCACATCGGTTTCGAAGGCGGCCAGATGCCCCTTCAGAGAAGAATCCCCAAAAGAGGTTTTGTCAACATTTTTGCGAAAGAGATCGCAACTGTTAACGTAGCAGCTATCAACGACAAGTTCGAGGACGGCGCTACCGTAACTATAGAAGCCCTCGTCGAGTCCGGTCTTGTCAAGAAGACCCTCGACGGCGTCAAAGTCTTAGGACAGGGCGAACTTACGAAGAAGCTAACAGTTCAGGCTAATGCTTTTTCTGCTTCCGCCAAGGCTAAGATTGAGGCTGCGGGCGGAAAGGCAGAGGTAATCTGAAAATGTTCAAGACTTTTGCCAACGCATGGAAGATCCCGGAGCTCAGAAAGAAGATTCTCTTCACCGCTCTGATTGTTCTTATCTTCAGGGTCGGCTCCGCTATTCCGGTTCCGTTCACAAACATCCTCATTGAGGGCGGCAATCTTGTTCAGGACGGCAGCACCTTCCTCAACTACCTCATTATGATGACCGGTGACGCGTTCAACTACGGTACTCTGTTCGCTCTGTCGATCACCCCGTACATCAACTCGTCGATTATCATGCAGCTCCTCTGCGTCGCTATTCCTCCCCTGGAGAGACTGGCGAAGGAAGAGGACGGTCAGAAGAAGATTGCTTCCATCACAAGATATGTTACTGTTGTTCTCGGTATCATCCAGAGCGTAGCATACTACTTCTATATCAGAAGCGCCGGTTACCTTTCAAAGGCTGCTGACGGCAGTGCCTACACAGGCTTTGCAATGGTCTTCCAGGCCATCGTCATCATCCTCTGCTTTACGGCAGGTACCGCGCTTATCATGTGGCTCGGTGAGCAGATCAACGACAAGGGCATCGGCAACGGTATCTCGATAATCCTTTTCGCAGGTATCGTTTCGAGAATCCCCGCTCTGATCACCCAGCTCTTCGGCGGCTCGGGCACCGGCAGCTACTGGTCAAGAGGCGGCGTCTACTACTTCCTTTCACCCTTCGTCTGCGTCATCCTTATTCTGATGGTCGCATTCATCGTGTGGATGGACAACGCTGAGAGACGCATTCCCGTCCAGTACGCCAAGCGCGTCGTCGGCCGCAAGATGTACGGCGGCCAGAACACCCATATTCCGATAAAGGTCAATATGTCCGGTGTTATGCCCATCATCTTCGCGGGTTCTATTCTTTCCATCCCGCCCACCATCCAGATGTTCATTCCGTCTGCAAAGCTTGCAGACAGCAAGTTCTGGACCGGTTTCTTCAAGGTGTTCACCTCGACTCACTGGGCTTACGGCATTATCTACTTCATACTGATAATCGCTTTCGCCTATTTCTATTCGAGCATCCAGTACAATCCTATTGAGATGTCCCAGAACATCGCCAAGAACGGCGGTATGATCCCCGGTATTCGTACCGGCAGACCCACATCGGACTACATTGCAAGGATCATTTCGAGAATCACACTTCTCGGAGCTCTCCTTCTGAGTGTCGTCGCTATCTTCCCGATCGTGTTCTCGCAGCTTACAACGCTGATCCTTACAAAGACAACGGTTTATGCTGACGGTATGAACGTTTCGCTCGGCGGTACGTCGATAATAATCCTTGTCGGTGTTGCTCTTGAAACTGTCAAGCAGCTCGAGAGCCAGATGATGATGCGTCACTATAAGGGCTTCCTTGATTAAGCCCTGCCGCAACTAACGGCAAAAACGGAGGATAAGCATGATAGTGCTCAAAACAAGTCACGAGCTCTCGCTGATGAGAGAGGCTTGCAGAATATCTGCAGGAGCATTAAAAGTGGCGGGCGAGGCTGTCGAGCCGGGCGTTACTACCGCTCAGATCGATAAGATCGCACACGAATATATTCTAAAAGCAGGGGCCACGCCTACGTTCCTTAATTATAACGGGTTCCCCGCTACGGCATGCATTTCCATAAACGATGAGATCATTCACGGAATACCCAGCCACAGACGTGTTATCAAAAGCGGCGATATAGTCAGCATTGACCTCGGCGCTTCGATAAACGGCTATACCGGCGACAACGCTGCCACTTTCGCCTGCGGGGACATTTCCCCCGAGGCGAAGCGGCTGTGCGACGTGACCAGAGAGAGCCTCTATGAAGGCATCAAAAAGGCTGTCGCAGGCGGCAGACTCGGCGATATAGGCTTCGCTATTGCGAGCTACTGCGAGGAGCGCGGCTTCTCCGTCGTTCGCGAATATACGGGGCACGGCGTGGGTGCAAATCTCCATGAGGATCCCAGCGTACCGAATTTCGGCACGCCAGGAAGAGGCGTTCGCCTGCTGCCCGGCATGACTATTGCCATCGAACCGATGATAAATCAGGGCTCTGCGGCTATCCGTACTCAACCCGACGGATGGACTGTCAGAACCAAAGACGGCAAACTCTCAGCTCATTTCGAACACACCGTCGCCATCACGGCTGACGGGCCGAAGATAATGACTCAGCTTTAAGCGGAGGATTGATGATGAGCTTTCAACGAGGCTGCGTCGTAAGATCCACGGCCGGACGCGACAAGGGCAGACTGCTTGCAGTCACCGCTGTCACGCAGCGCGGCGTCGAGGTCTGCGACGGTAAGGAGCGCAAGCTCCTCAGACCCAAAATCAAGAATCCTAAGCACGTCGAGCCGACGCCGATGCGTCTGACGCAGGAGGATATGGCGTTTGACAGCCGCCTGCGCCGCGCGCTCAGAAGGCTTGAGGATGAGACTGCATCATTGTAGGGAGGTTAGTATATGTCAAAGCAGGATATGATCGAGATTGAAGGTACGGTAGTAGAGGCCCTGCCCAACGCGACTTTCACAGTCGAGCTGGAAAACGGCCACCAGATATTGGCTCATATCTCCGGTAAGCTCAGGATGAACTACATCCGCATTCTTCCGGGAGATAAGGTCACGGTCGAAATGTCGCCATACGACCTGACGAAGGGCCGCATAACATGGCGTTCCAAGTAAAAGGAGGGTATTCTAATGAAAGTCAGACCTTCTGTCAAAAAAATGTGTGAAAAGTGTAAGATCATCAAGCGCAAGGGAAAAGTAATGGTCATCTGTGAAAATCCCAAGCACAAGCAGCGTCAGGGCTAATGACGCAAACCATTCAATGGAGGTGCAACTGACAAATGGCGCGTATTTCAGGTGTTGACCTGCCTAGAGAGAAAAGAGTCGAGATCGCTCTGACCTACATCTACGGTATCGGTCGCAAAACCGCAAGCGATATTATCGCCGCAACAGGAGTTAATCCCGATATAAGAGTCAAGGACCTGTCCGAGGATGACGTCTCTAAGCTTCGTGAGTATATAGATCATCACTGCAAGGTCGAGGGTGACCTTCGCCGTGAGACCGCTTTCGATATCAAGAGACTCGTCGAGATCGGCTGCTATCGCGGTGTCCGCCACCGCAAGGGTCTGCCGGTTAGAGGCCAGCGTTCCAAGACCAATGCCCGTACACGCAAGGGTCCGAAGAAGACCATTGCTAACAAGAAGAAGTAATCAAGGAGGGATAATATGGCTACCAAAGTTTCCGGCAAAAAAGCAACAGGCACCCGTAAGCGCAAGGAGCGCAAGAATATTGAGCGCGGTGCAGTCCATATCCAATCCACCTTTAACAACACCATCGTCACTATAACCGACACTCAGGGCAACGCTGTTTCCTGGGCAAGTGCCGGCGAAATGGGCTTCAGAGGCTCAAGAAAATCTACTCCCTTTGCTGCTCAGACTGCTGCAGAGACAGCTGCCAAGGCTGCTATGGAGCACGGTATGAAGACGGTTGAGGTTTATGTTAAGGGCCCCGGAGCCGGCAGAGAAGCCGCTATAAGAGCGCTGCAGACGGCGGGTCTTGAAGTCACCCTGATAAAGGACACGACTCCCATTCCCCACAACGGCTGCCGCCCGCCCAAGAGAAGGCGCGTGTAACCAATATTTTAGGAGGTGTAACACATGGCAAGATATACAGGTGCGGTCTGCAAGATGTGCCGCCGCGAGGGCAAGAAGCTCTACCTCAAGGGTGAGCGCTGCTACAGCAACAAGTGCGCTTTTGAGCGCCGTTCTTATGCCCCCGGTCAGCACGGCCAGAGCCGCAAGAAGACCTCTGAATACGGTTTGCAGCTCAGAGCAAAGCAGCAGGCTAAGCGTTACTATGGTATTCAGGAAGGCCAGTTCCACAAGTATTTCCTCATGGCTGAGCGCAAGAAGGGTGTCACCGGTGAAAACCTTCTTCGTATCTGCGAGAGCAGACTTGACAATGTAGTTTATCTTCTCGGCTGGGCTAACTCCAGAGCCGAAGCAAGACAGCTCGTTGTCCACGGCCATTATAAAGTAAACGGCAAGAAAGTTGACGTCCCGTCATACCTTCTTAAGGCCGGCGATGTTGTTTCGATCAAGGAGAAGAGCAGAGAGAGCGACAAGATCAAGGCTGTTCTTGAGACCAATTCCGCTCGTCCCGTGCCCGCATGGCTCGAGGCTGACGCTGATAAGCTCACCGCTAAGGTCATCGCCCTTCCCGAGAGAGACCAGATCATGGTTCCCGTCGAAGAGCATCTTATCGTCGAGTTGTACTCGAAATAATGCCGCTTAAGCTTAAACGGCTTGTTTTTGAGCAATACTCTTTCAGCGGCCTTGCCGCGTTTTATAAAAAGGAGGGTTTTGAATGATCGGAATCGAGAAGCCCAAGATCGAAACAGAAGGCATTACGCCCGACGGAACCTACGGCAAGTTTATCGTAGAACCCCTTGAGAGAGGTTACGGAACGACCCTCGGTAACTCCCTGCGCCGCGTCCTGCTCTCTTCGCTTCCGGGCTATGCTATAATCTCCGTTAAGATCGATGGTATCCTGCACGAGTTTTCAACGATTCCCGGCGTCAAGGAAGACGTTACGGAGATCGTCCTCAACCTCAAGGATGTCATACTCAAGATCCACGGCGATGGTCCGAAGACTGTCTATATAGACGCTTCCGGCGAGTGCGAGATCACCGCAGGCAGCATTCAGACGGATTCTGAGGTTGAGATCCTCAACCCGGATCTTCATATTGCCACTCTTGACAGCAGCGCGAACGTCCACATGGAGCTCGTCTGCGACAAGGGCAGAGGCTATTATTCGGCCGAGCGCAATAAGGAGAAGTTCCCGCCCACTATAGGCGTTATCGCCATTGACTCGATCTATTCACCCGTGTTAAAGGTCAACTACACAGTCGAAAACACCCGCGTAGGTCATGTTACCGACCTCGACAAGCTCACGCTTGAGGTGTGGACCGACGGCACTATCCACGCGATGGAAGCCGTTTCCCTTGGAGCCAAGATCCTCAACGAGCATCTCTCTCTCTTCGGCGACCTCTCCGATGAGGCGTACGATACAGAGATTATGGTTGTCAAGAGCGACAATGCCAAGGAGAAAGTCCTCGAGATGACTATTGAGGAGCTTGACCTGTCTGTGCGTTCCTTCAATTGCTTGAAGAGAGCCGGCATTAACACTGTTGAAGATCTGATCAGCAAGACCGAGGAGGACATGATGAAAGTCCGCAACCTCGGAAGAAAATCCCTTGACGAGGTTATCGCAAAGCTCAAATCCATGGGCCTGAGCCTCAGCAAGGAAGAGGAATAAGACTCACTACGGTAAAGGAGTGTGAATTAAATGCCCGGAACCAGAAAACTTGGCAGAACTACGGATCACCGTATTTCTATGCTCAGAGGTATGGTCACATATCTCTTCGAGAACGGCAGGATCGAAACCACCGTTACAAGGGCTAAGGAAGTTCGCGCTATGGCCGAGAAAATGATCACCATAGCTAAGGACAACTCACTTCACTCGAAGCGCAAAGTCATGGCATACATCACCAAAGAAGATGTTGCAAAGAAGCTCTTTGAGGATATCGCCCCCAAATATAAGGACGTTAACGGCGGTTATACCCGCATAATCAAAACAGGTCCCCGCAGAGGAGACGCAGCTGAGATGTGCATCATCGAGCTCGTCTGATCTGAGCCTGAAGAGATCAAAAGTTAATTTCAGCGCCGCAGAGGTTTTGCCCCTGCGGCGCTGTTTTTGCTATGCAAAAAAGACAGCGGCACGGACCGCTGTTCAATTTTTATATATCCTCCGGCTGCGGCGCGCAGTAGTGCTCCGCCGCAAATTTAAAACCGTCGCGTATGAATTTGTTCGCCTCCTTGGCGATGTTTGCAAAATAATATATATCGAAGCTGTGGAATCCGCCCTCGAATATCCTGAACTCAACGGGAACACCCGCCGCCCGGAGCGAATCGACATAGCTCTTTGTCTCCGCAAGAAACGGGTCTATGCTGCCAATGAACGTGAGCGTCGGCGGCAGATCGGAAAAGTCCGTCTCGCGCGCGGGCGCGGCGTATTTCGAGACTCTGTCCGTGCCGTAGTCGCCGCCCAAATAGAGCTCCCACGCGGCGATGTTCGACTTCGTGTTCCAGACGGGTGCGTCGTTGTTTTTTGAAGTCTCGGTCGGGCGGTCGTCGAGCATCGGATAGAGCGGCATCTGAAATGCAATATTCACTTCACCTTTGTCGCGGGCGTAGAGCGTGAGCGCCGCGGTCATCCCGCCGCCCGCGCTGTTGCCGCCGACGAATATCTTGTCCCGTCTCATGCCGTATTTTTCGCCGTTCTCCTTGAGCCAGAGCAGAGCGAGATAGCAGTCCTCGAGTGCGGCGGGAAAGGGGGCATAGAGCGATTTTTTGTAGTCCGGCACGACCATGACGCAGCCTGTTGCGCCGACAAACGAGCGCACGAAGCCGTGATCCTGCTCGGGTATGCCCATGGCGTAGCCGCCGCCGTGAATCCACAGTAGCCCGGGCATTTCGCCCTCGCGCTTTCTCGGTGAATATACGCATAGCCGAAGCTCACTCCCGTCCGCGCGGGGAATCTTTATCTGCTCGCACTTTATCTTCCACGGCGTAACGTCCGCGCCGCGCCCGAAGTTTTTCAGAATGAAGTTGCAGAATTTGAACTTCCGCTCGCTGAAGCTCGGCCAGATGAAGCGGATAGCCTCGCCGATCGGGCGCAGCTGGCGGTCAATCATGTTTGATTTTATAACCATATCTTTTCACCGTAAAAAAACGAGGACCGACGGTGTGCCGTCGCTTCGGCGGTCACTGCGGTCCTCCGCTTGAATTTTTGTTACTTGCCTATGGTCTCTCTGTAAAGACGCATATATTCTCTCGCCGAGCGTCCCCAGCTGTTGTCGCATTCGAGCGCGCGTTCAACGAGCGAAGCCCAGTATTTCTTGTCCGAATACGCGCCCAACGCTCTGCGGATCGCGCCGAGCATATCATGGGCATTGTAGCTCTTGAAGGTGAAGCCATTGCCCTCGCCGTCGCCGGAGTCGGTGATGCTGTCCTTGAGTCCGCCGGTTTCGCGGACTATCGGGAGAGTGCCATATCTGAGCGCGAGCATCTGCGAAAGGCCGCACGGCTCGCTCTTCGACGGCATGAGGAACATGTCGCATCCGGCATATATCTTGCGCGCGAGGTCGGGGATGAATGCTATGCGCAGCCCGACTTTTCCCGGGTAACGCGCTTCGATCTCGCGGAAGAAGTTCTCATATTCCCAGTCGCCTGTGCCGAGCACAACGAGCTGAACATCGGTCGTGCTCAGCAGCTCGTCGAGGACGGCTTTGACGAGGTCGAGACCCTTGTGCGACACAAGTCGCGATACCATGCCGATTATTGGCACATCGTCGCGCACGGGCAGGGAGAACTCGCGCTGGAGGTCTGCCTTGTCCTCTTTTTTGCCCGCGGGGTCTTTTGCGGAGAAGTTCTTTGCAATCGCCTTATCGGTCTCGGGGTTATATATATCCGTATCTATGCCGTTGAGGATGCCGTGGAGCTTATACTGGCGCTCGCGCAGAATCGGATCGAGTCCGTGGCTGAACCAGGGGTCGAGTATCTCCTCTGCGTAGGTCGGGCTGACCGTGGTAACGACATCGGCGCATTCGATAGCACCCTTCATCAGGTTGAGCGTGCCGCCGAAATCGAGCAGCTGCTCATGCTGTTCGCCGAGCCCGAACACATCGCCGAGTATCTCTTTGCCGTAAACGCCCTGATACTGGATGTTGTGGATGGTGAATATGTTCTTTATGCCCTCATAGCCCTCGCGGTTTGCGTACATCGTCGAGTAGTAGACAGGGACGAGAGCCGTCTGCCAGTCATTCGTATGGATGATGTCGGGCTTGAAGCCGATGTGCGGGATTATCTCAAGTATCGCGCGGGAGAAGAACGCAAAACGCTCTGCGTCGTCATAGTGACCATAGATGCCGTCGCGCTTGAAATAATACTCGTTGTCGATAAAATAGAATATAACGCCGTCTATCTTCGCCTCGAAGATGCCGCAGTACTGCCTGCGCCACGAGACTGGGACGGTGATATGTGTGATGAACTGCATCTGGTCGCGCAGTTCCTGCTTTATTCCGCTGTAGAGCGGCATGACAACACGGCAGCCGACAAGGCGCTTGCGCAGTGCCTTGGGCAGAGAGCCGGCAACGTCGCCGAGCCCACCGCTCGCCATGAAGGGAAGAGCTTCGCTTGCAGCATATAAGATTTTCATTTTTCAGTCCCCTTTCGATCAGACCACTATGCCCTTGCCGACATATACCGGGAAGGTGTCGGTGCCACAGAGTGATTTGTCGGGTTTGATTATAGATATCTTATCCATTATCACGCTGTTGAGCGTCGCGCCGGAGCCGACATACGCGCCCTGCATGACGATGGAGTTTTTGACGACCGCATCCTTGCCGATGGTGACGCCGCGGAAGAGAATGCTGTTTTCAACCTTGCCCTCTATCTTGCAGCCGTCGGCAATGAGGCTGTTTTTGACATCTGCGCCGAGTCCGTAAATCGCCGGAACCTCGTCGCGTACCTTTGTATAGACCGGGCGCTCTCTGCAGAACAGCTCGGAGCGGTTGCCGAGGTCGAGCAGAGCCATGTTCGCGTCGTAGAAGCTCTTGAGGGAGTCGAGAGTTACGACAAAGCCCTCGGTTTTATAGCCGCAAATTTTCAGCGCGCCGACATTCGCTTGGATGAGATCGCGCTCGAAGTCGGTGTAGTGCATGCTCGCCGCCTGGGAGATAAGTCTCTCGAGCAGTGACTTTTTGAGCAGGAACACATTGAGCGAATAGTTGCCCTCAGCGCCGCCTGTCGAAGAAATTGCGATTTCTTTTATGCGTCCGTCGGAGTCGAGGTCGAATGTCATGGTGTTGCTCAGCGCGGGAACGGTGCCGTGGCAGTATGCCGCGGTGATATCCGCACCGCTCTGCTCGTGCGCGTCAAAGAGCAGGTTGAGATCAATATTGCAAATCGTGTTGCAGTCGCAGAGCAGTACATATTCGTTAGTCGAGCTCGATATGAACGACGTACAGCCGATAAGCGCATCAATTCTGTTTGCAAACAGTCCGCCGGAATCCTCTGCGGAGTTGAACGGCGGCAGAATGAACATACCCTCGCGCTTGCGGGAAAGATCCCACGGCTTGCCTGTGCCGAGGTGATCCATCAGCGAACGGTAGTTGCTCTTGGTTATAACGCCGACCTTGGAGATGCCGGAGTTGACCATATTTGAAAGCGGGAAATCTATGAGCCTGTATCTTCCGCCGAACGGGACGGAGCCCATCGTGCGCATATTTGTAAGCTCGGGAAGCGACTGGTCATAGGTGCTGGCATAGATTATGCCGAGAACATTGTTGGCTCTCATTTGCGAACGTCCTCCTTTTCTCCGTCATACATGGCCTTGGGCTCAATCTTCATGCCCTTTTTGACCGTGACGCCCTTGCCTATAACGGCGACGCCCCATTTGTCGAGATCTTCCATAGCTTCGGGACGCTCACCGACAACGGCGTTTTCTTCAATCACCGCGTTCTCCGCGACAATTGCATATTGAACCACCGCGCCGGATTTTATAACCGTGCCGGGCATGATTATCGAGTCTCTTATTACCGCGCCCTTTTCTATCGTGACATCCGCGAAGATAACGGAGAAGTCAACATCGCCGGAAATCTCGCAACCCTCGGTCACCATGGAGTTCTGAACCGTTGCGTCGGGCGAGACATAGTGCGGCGGGGCGGTGGGGGTGCGGGAATATATCTTCCACGACGGGTCGCTCAGGTCGAGATCGACCTTGGGGTTGAGCAGGTCGAGGTTTGCCTCCCAGAGGCTGTCTATCGTGCCGACATCCTTCCAGTAGCCGTCGAACTGATAGGCAAAAAGACGCTCGCCCGCTTCATGCATCGCAGGTATAAGATCGTGGCCGAAGTCGTTGCCGGAGGCGGGGTTCGCCTCGTCCTCGAGCAGATAGCGGCGAAGCTTGCTCCAGGTGAATATGTATACGCCCATGGAAGCCTTGTTGCTGCGCGGATGCTTCGGCTTCTCTTCAAACTCGGATATCGAGCCGTCGTCGTTTACAAACATCAGACCGAAGCGCGAAGCCTCCTCCCACGGAACTTCGAGGGAAGCTATAGTGCAGTCGGCGTTCTTCTCTTTGTGATAGGCGAGCATCTTGGAGTAGTCCATCTTATAGATGTGGTCGCCGGAGAGAATAAGAACATATTCGGGCGAATAGCGGTCGATGAAGTTAATGTTCTGATATATGGCGTTTGCGGTGTTCTTGTACCACTCGGTGCCCTCTATCTGCTGATAGGGGGAGAGGATATGCACGCCGCCGTTCTCTCTGTCGAGATCCCACGGCTGACCGTTGCCGATATAGTCGTTGAGCTCAAGCGGCTGATACTGCGTGAGCACGCCGACGGTGTATATGCCGGAGTTGACGCAGTTCGACAGCGGAAAATCGATTATCCTGTACTTGCCGCCGTAGGGAACGGCGGGTTTTGCCATGTTCTTGGTCAGAATACCGAGCCTGCTGCCCTGACCGCCTGCAAGCAGCATAGCGATACATTCTGTTTTTCTGGCCATGTTTATTCCTCCTTGTTATCAGCTTTCTTGCCTTGTTTTTTCAGATAAACGACCGACAGACCCGGAAGCGTGAGCGAAATGCTCTGCCCGAACGAGTGCATCGGGATCGGTTTTGACGTGTAGGTTTTCTGCATCTTTGTTCCGCTGCCGCCGAACTCGACGCTGTCCGTGTTGAGGACTATGCGGTAAGTGCCCTTGTCCGGCACTCCGATGCGGTAGTTTTCGCGTGTGACGGGGGTGAAGTTGCAGACGGCTATCAGCTCGTCACCCTTTTTGTCCATGCGGCGGAAGGCGATGACGGAATTTGCGCTGTCGTCGCTGGATATCCAGCTGAAGCCCTCCCAGCTGTAGTCGATCTCCCACATCGCGGGGTTGCGCTTATAGAAGCGGTTGAGAGTGCGCGAAAACTCCTTGAGCTTTCTGTGCATATCATAGTCGAGCAGCAGCCAGTCGAGCTCCTGCTTGTAGTTCCACTCGATGAACTGACCGAACTCCTGACCCATGAAGAGCAGCTTCTTGCCCGGGTGCGCCATCATATACGCAAGGAACGAGCGGACTCCCGCAAACTTCTCTTCGTATGTACCGGGCATCTTGCTTATCAGCGAGCATTTGCCGTGAACCACCTCGTCGTGCGAGATAGGCAGCACGAAATTCTCGGAAAAAGCATAGAAGAACGAGAAGGTCAGGCAGTCGTGATTGAACTTCCTGAACAGACCGTCGAGCGAGAAATAGCGCAGGCAGTCGTTCATCCAGCCCATGTTCCATTTGAAGTTGAAGCCGAGACCGCCGAGATAGACGGGCTTCGACACCATCGGCCAGGAGGTGCTCTCCTCGGCTATCATCATAATGTCGCCGTGCTCTCCGAATATAGTCTCGTTGAGCTTTTTTATAAATGCCACGGCTTCGAGATTCTCTCGTCCGCCGTAGGTGTTCGGACTCCATTCGCCGTCCTCGCGCCCGTAGTCGAGATAGAGCATGGACGCAACGGCGTCGACTCTCAGTCCGTCAACATGGTAGACCTCGAGCCAGAACAGCGCGCTCGACATCAGAAAACTCTGCACTTCCGTCCTGCCGTAGTCAAAGACGCGCGTGCCCCACTGCTTGTGCTCACCCTTGTTGGGGTCGGCGTATTCGTAGCATGCCTCGCCGTCAAATTCGTAGAGACCGAATTCGTCTTTCGGAAAATGCGCCGGGACCCAGTCCAATATAACTCCTATGCCGTTTTCGTGGCATTTATTAACAAAATACATGAAGTCGTCCGGCGTGCCGTAGCGTGAGGTCGGCGCAAAGTATCCGGTGACCTGATATCCCCACGAGCCGTCGAACGGGTGCTCCATTATCGGCAGCAGCTCCACGTGCGTGTAGCCCATGTCGACAACATAGGGCACGAGCCTGTCCGCGAGCTCGCGGTAGGAGAGCGTGTTCCCGTCGGGATATCGCTGCCACGAACCGACGTGCAGCTCATATATATTCATCGGGGAGGCATATATATTCTTCCTGCGGCGTTTTTTCATCCATGCGCCGTCCGTCCACTCGAATGAGCCGAGCTCATATATCTTCGAGGCGGTTCCGGGGCGCGTCTCGGCGTGGAATGCGTAGGGGTCGCATTTCATCAGCTTGCGGCCGTCCTGCGCGATGATGAGATACTTGTAGGCGTCAAATTCCTTGAAGCCCTTGAAGTGTCCCTCCCAGAGACCCTGTTCGTTTATGCGGCTGAGCTCAAAGCCCTCTCCCGTCCAGTTGTTTCTGTCGCAGGCGACAAAAACGGCGACGGCGTGCGGAGCCCATACGCGAAAATAGGTAAAATTCTCATCCTCTTCGTCGCGGTGTGAGCCGAGATACTCATATGCTTTTGCGTTTGTACCCTGATGGAAAAGGTACATCGGGATATTCTCATTAAGCATTTAAGATTCTCACTTTCCTCAAAAGATGTATTATTAAATAAATTATACACTCGATTATAGATTTTTTCAAGCGGTTTTTGACTACTTTATTCAAGCAGCCATAGTATTTGATCTAAATTTTTTGTAAAAAATAACCAAATAAAGCCTATAATTTTTGTATTATTAATTTCGACCGCTCTGAACGGACAAAAAATAAAAAACTCTGCCCGTTTGATAACGGACAGAGCTTCGCTGAACTATCAATAATTTGTCTTCTTGATTTCAAAATACGACTGCGGGTGGGCGCAGGTGGGGCATACTTTCGGCGCAGATTTGCCGACATGGATGTGTCCGCAGTTGCGGCAGACCCATACGACCTCTTCGCTGCGTTCAAAGACGATGCCCTCTTCGAGATTTTTGAGCAGTGTATTATAGCGCTCCTCGTGCTCTTTCTCGATCTTGCCGACCATCTCAAAGAGCGAAGCTATGCGGTCGAATCCCTCTTCGCGGGCGACCTCGGCGAACTCTTTGTACATCTCGGTCCACTCGTAGTTTTCGCCTGCCGCCGCATCGCGCAGATTGTCTATAGTCGAGGGCACTGCGCCGTCGTGCAGCTCCTTGAACCAGATCTTCGCGTGCTCCTTTTCGTTGTCCGCAGTCTCGGTGAAAATCGCGGCTATCTGCTCGTAGCCGTCTTTCTTCGCCTTTGATGCATAGTATGTGTATTTGTTCCGTGCCTGTGATTCTCCGGCGAAAGCCGCCATGAGATTTGCCTGAGTTCTGCTGCCTTTGAATTCCATGCTGTTTCCTCCTGTGTTTATAATATAATTATTATCCGCGTCGCGGATATCACAAAACTATTATACTTTACATGAGGGTAAAAATAAGTCGTAAATCAGCAAAAGTCTTTAAGATTTTCGATTATCATTTCGACCGCCGTTTTATAAAAATCAAAATCCTGCATCGCCTCAGCATATTCGGCGTCGTTCTTCTCTATCTCTGCGGGGATGAGCGAAGTGTCCTCGTCGTCGGGGTCATATGCGCGGTACTCGCTGTCAAAAGCCTTTGCGGCGTCTGCGGGGAACAGCGAATCGACCGCCTCGCGCGCCGCCGGGGTCAGGGGAGCGGAGTTACATTTGAAAAACTCGCTGAGTCCTTTCTTAGAATCGTCTATGAGATAATAGAGCGCGTATATCTGCTTCTGACTGTCGGAGAGTGCCGAGAACGCCGCGTTCATGTTGCTCTGCTTTTCGAGATATCGCTGTATGTTCATCGCCACGCCGTCGAAAGCGCGCTTGCTGTCGGCATTGCGGAGCTTCTCTTCGCTGAGCTCGGAGAACTCTTTGAGCACGCCCGATTCGTATTCGAGCTTTTTCATCTGCGCCTCGCGTTCTGCGTGCGCCCGACTCGATGCCTGCGCTGCCTTTTTGATTACCCAGAGAGTCAAAATAACAGCCGCTATGAGCGCGATTCCAAGATACCAGTATTGTCTGAGTGCGTCAGCCATTGTCTTTCTCTCCCTGCAAAAGTTTATATATGTCGCCCTTCTTGTGCCCGCTGAGCTTCGCCGCTTTTTTCGCGGCTTCCGAGGCGGAGTCGCCCGATGCTATAAATTTTTTCGCTTCTTCGACCGCCTGCTCGACGGCCATCTGCTCTTTTTCCTCGGGCTTTGCGCCCGCGATGATGAGCACTATCTCGCCCTTGAGTCCGCCGTCCGCATATTTCTCGGCGGCGGCGCAGAGTGTCGTGCGGATAACCTCTTCGTGAATTTTGGTTATCTCGCGGACGATTGCAATTTCCCTGTCGCCGAGTGCGGCGGCGAGGTCGCGGAGCGTTGCGCCTATCTTGTGCGGAGCTTCGTAGAATATCATCGTGCGCGGCTCTTTAACTATGCTCTGTATGTGCTCGGTGCGGCTCGCCTTGTTGACGCTCAGGAAACCCTCAAAAGTGAATCTTCCGGAGGGCATGCCGGATATTGCCATCGCCGTTGCGAATGCGGTCGGTCCTGGCACGGATTCGACTTTTATCCCGTGCTCGTGGCACATGCGCACCAAATCCTCGCCGGGGTCGGATATCGCGGGCATACCGGCGTCCGTGACGAGCACGCAGCTCTCGCCGTTCATCAGCCGCGCGACTATTCTCGGGCTCATCTCGAATCTGTTGTGCTCGTGATAGCTTATCATCGGCTTCTTTATCCCGAACGAGTTGAGAAGCTTCAGCGTCACTCTGGTGTCCTCCGCGGCGATGAAATCGCAGTTTTCAAACGCATCTATCGCGCGGGGAGAGAGGTCGCCCAGATTGCCTATCGGCGTGCCGACAACATAAAGTACAGCGCTCATTTATCAGTCTTGTTCCTTTCAGGGTCGTTATTTTCACGCTCGCGCTCGTAGTCCGAGTAGAGCGTTTTCATGTATTCCGAATATTCGTCCCCGTCATATATATTGAGCTGGGGCTCGACCGTCATGCCCGGCTTCCCGCCGCGCTTTCCCTCGACGAGAACGAGCCACGGGGCGCATCCGTCGCGCTTTGAAACGGTTCTGAGTCTTTTAGGCTCAATGCCCGCGGCGCTCATTTTGCACATCAGCTCGCAGAGCCGCTCCGGGCGCAGACACACGCAGAGCCTGCCGCCGAATTTTAAAAGCCACGCGGCGGCTTCGCACATATCCTCGAGCGAGCAGCACAGCCCGTGCCGCGCCCGCGCCGCCGTTTCATCCGCGCTGACTATTCCCGCGCCCTCGGCTTTGTAGGGCGGATTCATTGTCACAACATCAAATTCACCCGCGGGAAGAAATTCGCGCACATTTCGTAAATCTTTGTTATATACCTCAAGACGGCCGCCGAGAGAATTTATCCCGGCAGCCTTGTTAATCTGTTCGCATCCCTGCTCGCTTATTTCAATGGCGGTAACAGGTCTGTTCATATTCTTTTTGAGCCACAGCAGCGGGATTATTCCGCATCCGCTGCCCATGTCGCAGCAGCGGTTGGATTCTTTCACTGCCGCGAAGTCGGCGAGCAGAAGAGCGTCGGTCCCGAATCCGTGTTCCTTCGAAATGACTGCGGTTATGCCCGAGCCGAGGTTTTCGAGCTTGAATTTGTCCATCAAATGTCCTTATTTGGATTTTCTTTCGATATACTGATTGACCTTGTCAAAAATTTTCTGCCTCTCCACAGTGGAGCAAAGGCGAAGGTTGAGTATCAGCTGTTTTTCATCGGGTCTTAAAAAGATGCTCTCAACGTGGAGCTCGCGGCTTGCGTTTTTGATAACATCAAGCGCGCCGTCATCGCGTTCGCCGATAAGCTCGGCAACGGATACGTTGAAAATTTTCGAGAGCTTGTTGAGCGTGTCGAGATTCGGCACGCGGCCTTTTTCGTAGTAGGTGTAGGTCGAACGGTCGAGGTTGAGCACCTCGGCGACTTCCCCCTGAGTCAAACCGTTGAGCGTTCTGAATGTTTTGAGCCTGTTTCCAAATTCGAGATTCTGGTTTGGCATATCTTTATCCTCCGTCCCCATCGGCTTTGAGCCGACGCATTATACAATATAATTTTAAAATATCTGAAGAAAAAAGTCTATAGTAAATATAAAACTTTTACTGAAATTTTAAAGAAAAGTCAAATTTTTATAAAGTAATAAGCCACACTTTTTTATGTTATGTCGGAAAACGGCTTGTGACAGCCGAAAAAGACACTAAAAAGACATATTGTAAAACACGGGTGTACTATGATATAATTATAAATATTATGTCCCGAAAACAGGACTTTGAGAGAAAGTGTGTGGAAACCTTGGCAGAAAAAAGCATCTTTGAAAAGACAAAATATTTCATTGTCGACATGGACGGAACATTCTATCTCGACGGAAACATCATTCCCGGCGCAGACGGATTTTTGAAAAAAGTCCGCGAGAGCGGGAGAGACTTCTATTTCTTCACGAACAACTCGTCGAACAATGTCGCCTCGTGCAGGGATAAGCTCGCTAAGATGGGCTTTCCCGTTGACGAAAAGCGCATCATAATCTCGTCCCATGTCACTATAGACTTCCTCAAGCGACACCGCCCCGGCAAGAGCGTCTATCTTCTCGGCAACGAGCGACTGACCGGCGATTTCAAAGCTGCGGGCATCAATCTTGTTGAAAAAGACCCCGATATAGTCGTGCTCGGCTTTGATACTACGCTGACCTATCAGAAGCTTTGGGACGCTGCGAAGTATATCGCAAACGGCGCGGAGTATATAGCGACCCACCCCGATCTCAACTGCCCGACTGCGGACGGCTTCATGCCCGACACGGGCTCGATGATCGAGCTTTTCGCCGCATCGACCGGAAAACGCCCGCTTGTTATGGGCAAGCCCATGACCGCAACTGTAGATTATATAACCCATATGCTCTCCTGCTCGCGCGATGAGATTGCTTTTATCGGCGACCGCCTGGCGACGGATATCGCGATAGGCGCCAGCCACGGCATACCGAGCGTGCTTGTGCTCAGCGGCGTGACTACGAGAGAGGAATACGAAAATTCGGATATTAAAGCGAGCGTCGTGGTCGACAGCATGAAAGACCTCGCCGAATATCTTTGATATAAATTAATCGTCGGTTCGAGACCTTCCCGACAGGCATTGTGCCCGATGCTGAACAAAACTAAAGGCGCTGCATGGCAGCAAAAAGGAGCAGAAAAATGAAAAACAAAAAACTTTCCGTCCGATTCCTGACGGAGAGCGCGGTCATTGCTGCGCTCTATGCGGCGGCGACATATCTCAGCGCCGCATTCTCACTCGCTTACGGCCCGGTGCAGTTCAGGCTCTCCGAAGCCCTGACCGTGCTCTCGACTCTCACCCCCGCTGCGATACCGGGGCTGACGATAGGCTGTATCATAGGCAATATTTCGAGCCCGATGGGCATATGGGATGTTCTCTTCGGCTCGGCGGCGACTCTTCTCGGCGCGGTAACCGGGCGTATGCTCAGAAATGTGCAGATAAAAAAACTCCCGGTGCTCTCGTCACTTATGCCGGTTATATTCAACGCCGTCATAGTCGGACTTGAGATAGTGATGCTGACCCCGGTCGAGGGCGGCAAGCTCACAGCATTCGCCATATCCGCTCTGGAAGTCGGAGCGGGCGAACTCGCAGTCTGCCTCGTGCTCGGACTGCCGCTCTATTCGGCACTCAGGCATACGAAGCTTTTCAAGTAACTTTCAGCTGCGGCTGTTGTTATATCGCGATTCCCTTATATGGCCGAAAGGGGAGACAACAATGAAAAAAGAAAGAAGAACTTTTTCCGAATGGTTCAAAGACATTGCGGGAATCGAGGGCGATTTGAAAGATACCCTCAAGCCTGCCGTGGGCTATACCTCGGGAAACATCATGCTCGGCGGAGCGGGCTATCCGATCAGCATGTATCATCAGCAGTATCTGACCTATGTCGAGGGGCTGAGCACCAAGCAGGCGGGTTTCATTTCGCTCATCGGCGGAATGTGGGACGCAATAACCGACCCGATAATGGGTATTATCAGCGACCACACCCGCGCAAAGTCAGGACGCCACAGGAGATATCTGCTAATAGCGGTCATCCCGTTCATGATAGCTTATATCATGAAGTGGACTTCATTCGGAATATCGGACACCGGCAACACGCGCAATATAATGCTCTGGTACATCGCGGGAACGCTGCTCTACAGCACTGCGTTCACCATAGCGAGCGTGCCGCACACTTCGATGCTGCCGATGGTCGCGCCGAATTATTTCCAGCGAACGCAGTTCTTATTTATTGAGTATCTGATGAACTCCGTCGGCCAGGTGACTTCGTTTATACTCACCGCGCTCATATTGAGCGAGTTCGATGTCGGAACGGCGCTCGGCAGTCTGCCGAATCCCTCGCACGCGGATACGAACAAATATATGCTCATCGGCTTTATCCTCGCCGTGTTCTTCGCGTGGCCGCTCGTCTATTGCTATTTCCATACGAGCGAGCCGTCCTCGAAGGATATGCCGAAGATGCCGATAAACATAAAGTTCATCGTCAGCCAGTATGTAAAAGTTTTCAAAAACCGCGCGTTCAGGCAGTATTTTCTTATAAGCCTGTGCTTTATGATGTGCCGCGGATTCTACAGCATCACCGACCAGTATTTCATGGTCAGCGTCGCCGATAAATACAGCCTGTTCATATCTATGACTATAGTTTCGGGTATCTCTGAATTCATGGGCACGCCCATAAACTATATGCTCATCAAGAAGTTCGGCAAGCAGTCGTGCGGAAAAATTCTCGGTCCGCTTATGGTCGTCGGTCTGTTTATTACTTCATTCATAACGCCGAACACGCCGTCGATTGTTTCAACGATAATTATTGTCATATCTTCGATATGCTACAACTTCGGCTTCTCAGGCCCCGATTTCTTCATTGTCAATATCCAGCCCGACGTCACCGATGTTGACGAGATGATAACGGGCGAGCGCCGCGAGGGCACGATATCGACATTCTATACGCTGTTCCGCAAGATGATAAACAGCTTCATGGCGTATATCGTCGGCGCGTCGATAGATGCGTTCGGTTATAACCCTAAGATAACCGCGCCGTCAATGCAGTCCGCACGCACTATCTGGGGACTGCGCCTGAACTTCTCTATTCTGCCGACAATATTCGCGATAATAACCCTCATCACCGTCTGGCGCTACACCATGACAAAGCGCGACCACGAGCAGATAAAAGCTCTCATCAAGCAAAAGCACGAGCAGGGCGAAATCGACATCGATGATGAAGAAAAGAAACGTCTCGAAGTCATCGCCGGGCAGAAGTGGGAGGATATGTGGATATCCAAGCCCGATGCGTCGCGTCTTATGACGGAGGTCTGATTATGCTTGAAAAGCCGAACTATAAATTCAATAAAAATATGCCGATGCCCGACAGATTCATAAACGGTCAGGCTCTCGGCATGGTCAGCCGGCTTCGTTACGGACTTTTTCCGATGTCGTATAACGGCTGTGAGATAATCGCGGTCTATAACTATATGCGCCTGCACGGCGTGAAAACGAACATGGCGGATCTTGCGCTCGAGATATACCCCAAAGGCTCGGTGCTTATGGGACTGTTCGGCTCGAATCCGTATATGCTCAGGCACTATTTCCAAAAGCGCGGTATGTCCGAGCACGGCATAACGGACTATGAGCGATTCAAGCGCGAGTTCCCGAAAGCCGGCTCGGCGATAATCTCGTTCTGGACGAAGCGCCCGCTTCTGTCGTCGCTGCACACCGTGGCGGTCGAGAGCATGGAAAACGGCGGCGTCAGAGTGTATAACTACAGTAACAGCCGCCCCGATCCGCGCGAGCTGTCCGGATTCGACGACTTCGTCAAGAAGAGTTCGCATTTTATTATCGGGTATATAAAATAAGCGGACTGCCGCAAGATAAAAATTAAATAAAAATCGGACGCAGTATTTTTGCTGCGTCCGATTGCCTTTTATGCAGATTTTTTGCTGTATTTCTTGCCTCTGAGCCATATCGAGGAAAGCTCGACGAATCTCGCGAGCGGGTATGCACGCATGAGCATGACACGCGCCTGCATCTGCTTTGATATTCCGCAGTAGCCGTGCTTTGATACCAGCTCACGCATCATATGAGCGATGCGCGCGGCGTTGCGCCTGTCTCCTGCGCGCATATATTTTACATACAGCGTATGCAGAGCCGCTATCTTCTTTTTGTGCGCAAGCCTTGAAAGCTCCGGATCACCCGCCACTATCGGGTCGGATTCTATCTTTGACATGACATTTATAGGCGTATCGGAAATGTAAGTGCCGGAGAGTACCATGCCGCCGGAATTCTGAAAATAATGATATTTTGCATCAGCTATGCGGAGATATCCCTTTGCTATATGCGCCATGCGGAAGCTGAACTCGTCGTCCTCGCAGAAATCGCAGCTCTCGTCAAATCTCAATTTTTCAAAAATACTTCTCTTGAACAGCTTGCCCCATGCGGCATTGGCATAAATGCTGCCCGCGAGCATCCATTTTATGAGCGCCCGTGTGTCCTGAATATAGATTTCATCGGAAGTTCTGCTGTTTTCAACACCGTTCGGGAAGTTAAAATACACGCAGCAGCCTGTGACATCCGTGCCCTTTTGCAGGGCGGCGTTCAGCAATACTTCAAGCGTGTCGCTGTCTATCCAGTCGTCGCTGTCGATAAAAAATATGTACTCCCCGCAGCTTTTGTCTATTCCGGCATTGCGCGCCGAAGAGAGCCCGCCGTTTTCTTTGCTGATGACCTTGACTCTCGGGTCAATCTGCTCATAGCTGCGGCAGATATCCTCCGAACGGTCGGTAGAGCCGTCATTGACAAGGATAACCTCAGTGTTATCATATGTCTGTGCAAGAACGCTGTCAACGCATTTGCGCAGTGTCGTCTCTACGTTATAAACAGGTATCACAACACTGATAAGTTTATCCATTCCCGATCATCCCTCTCTTACAGACAATCCCACGAGCTCACTTCGTTGTAGAGTGCCTCGGCGCAGTTTTCGAGCGGATAGTAGAATCCGCTCATGCGCTCGGCATATATTTTTTCGGGCTCAAAGTCATTTTCTGCGGCTTTTTTTATTTCCTCCACCGCGCCGTCCGGGTCGAGGACGAGCGGACCGAACGCCTTTTCAAACGGTAAATCCAGCTCGCGGTAGTGGTTCATGCCCGCCTTGAACTGTCCGTAGTCCGGTACAAAATAGAGCACCGGGCGGCAGAGATAAGCGAAGTCGAACACGAAAGACGAGAAGTCCGTTATAAACATCTTGTAGTCCTCAATATCAACATGCGCGCCCGCCATGACGACGCGCGGGCTCTTGATATCAAACAGTCCTTCGGCGTCCGCGATTATCGGGTGGAGCTTGACATCGAGATAGGTGTCCGTTTTTTCGAGCAGCTCGTGCAGCTCCTCGCTCTCAAGAAAGCGCGAGAAATTCCTGAAATAATCGGAGTTTTTGAGCTTTGAGTCTATCAGCTCCCACTTCGAGGAGTTTATCTCCTGAGTCAGGTATTTGCGCCACGACGGGGCGAAGAGAATCCTGTTCTTTGCCTTTTTGCTTCTGTCGATATGGTCGTATCGCGCCATGCCGGTCGGGATAAGATTGTCCTCCGGGTAGTGATAGTTCGTCATATAGTTCTGCTTTTCAAACGGAGCGGAAATAACGATTTTATCCGCGCGGCAGCGCTCGACCGAATTCTGCGAGCGCAGTGAGGCGTGGAGCACTCCGTGCTGGAGATAGACGGTCTTGAAATCGAGCAGGTCGGCATAGGGCACCTCGCCCGCCGCCGAGCCGAACGGAGAGACAGGGGTCACGCCGTAGAACGCCGTGAATATCACTCGCGCCGAGAGATAGAGCAGTTTGTGCTTCTCCGAGCCGAATTTCACGAGATGCTCCTGTTCATCTTTTGTGAACAGCTCGTCGATATTCTTGTATTCGCGGCTGTAGATATAGTAGCGTTCAACGCCGTCGCTGTGCTTTATGTCATTCTTGAACTGGTAATAGCCGTTGTCGAAATCTACCGTGTGAAGGTCATAGTAGAGCTCGACTTTGTGCGCTCTGCGGTATTCAATGGCGGCATTGCGCAGCTTTTTGACATTGCCTTTGAAATTCTTGCTCTGCTCGCGCTCGGCACGGTACTTCTCATTTTCGTCAACGCTTCTGCTGACGAGTGTCCTGCCATTCAGAGTGAACATCACGCCGTTTCGGACATACATGCGTATTTTGCGGCTGAACACGGCGGTCGGCTCGGCGAGAAGATTCGTCGGATATTCTTTGCCGCGTATGCTTATAAAGAACTTTATCTCGTGCCTGCCGTCTGCGGGAAATTCGCAGAAGAACGCCGGGAAGTCGACAACGTTGACTGCGGAATCCTGCGCGCTGAAAACGGAGGTGAAAGTTTCAAGCTCGCGTTTTTCGCCGTCTACAGAAGCTATTACTTTCCACTCGCCGCGCCCGAGATGCGAGAACACGGGGGATTTTACAAACGAGAGCAGTCTCGCCTTTCCATTTTCGACGAATATTTTTCTCATCATCAGCGGGAACGAGGACGCCGAAAAAATCTTTCTTCCGTCCGCCGCAATGCTGAGCTTGCCGTCATCTGCTATTACCGTCGGATGGCAATTCGGCTTGCGCGAGAGCCAGTAGTGGATATGATATTCATTGACGGACGGGTGCAATATTATAGTGTCCTCGTCCATTTGTTTGAGCAGCGCATCGATGCGCCTGTTCGCGCGCGCGAACTCCTCGGGCGAATAGTGATAGGGCAGGAGCTTGTCCTCCTTGAGCTTCCAGCGCAGGTCGTTGAAGACTATGCCTTGGAAATACGGCGGAACCCTGCCGCCGAACGAGTTAAACAATTCCTCGTAGAAAGCCATGGAGGTTTCAAATATATAATAGGGCGAGAAAACGGTTGAAACAATGCTGTTCTCGTTGCCGCGATTATATCTGTATTCGCCCTTTTGGCAAAAGCCTATTTTCATCTTGCGGCGCAGGATATCGCAGCAGTATTTCTCGTCCTCGTGCCTGAAATTCGGCGACTCGTCGAAGAAAATGCCGTTATTTTTATCATTCTTGACGCAGATATTGACGTTCGTCTGCGTGATGAATCTGTTTTTGGGGTCGTCTAAATCGTACACGCCCGTGTGGGTCAGCGTGCGGTATCTGAAATGATAGACCGGCGGCGCATTTTTGAAATACTGCGTGATGCGGTAGGTGACTAAATCCACTTCATTATAGACCGTGTCGAAATAGTCAACAACGCTCTTGACCGTATCGGGCGCTAAAGTGTCGTCGGAATCGAGAAAGAAGATATACTTGCCCTGCGCATGGCGCAGACCGAAGTTTCTTGTCTTTGAAAGTCCCTCGTTCTCTTTTGAGTAGAAATGGATATTCTCATATTCGTCAGCCCAGCGGCGGCAGATATCCGCGCTGCCGTCCCGGCTTCCGTCGTTTATCAGGAGTATCTCCATATTCCCGAACGGCTCAGTCTGCTCTTTGAGCGAGTTTATGCAGCCGTCGAGATATTTTTCGACATTGTAGACGGGGATGAGTATCGTGGCTCTGAATGGAAAATCAGACATTCAGGTCACCCCCGGCGAGTTTTGAGCAGACTTTGCAGCCGAGCTTCTTCGCCGCTCCGCCCATGCGGTAGAGCTTGAAATAGAGCCACGCGGCAATGCAACGGCGCAGCGTGCCGAAGCTGAGCTTGCCGCCGTAAAAATCGCGCACAACGTCGTCGGCGAGGATAGGCAGAGTCACTTCTTTGTACATGGCGTTCGTGCCCGCCGAGACGAACTCTCCGGCGCGGAAGCCCTCTTTTAACAGAGCGGAATCAATGCCGAAAGCCGCGAGGGCATATGCGCTGTAAGCTTCGTTTTCAAAGAACGGCCTTGCCGCAGTTGAAAACGCATCGAATTCGGTTTCTTTTCCTGTCTTGTCAAGCCCGCAGTAAGCCGAGAGCAGAAGCGTCAGAGCGGAGAACCCGCCTTTGATTGAAACACTCTTTGCAATGATATCAAAGCTTTCGGCGTTCCAATCTATCGGCTTCGTGCCGTAGAGAAGCACTTCGTGTATGGGCTCGAAACTATCATATGCGGCATACTGCGCGGCAAACGCGGCGAAGCCCGCCGGGCTTGCGGATAAAAGCTTTATTTTGTGCTCGTTTATAACTTCCGAGCGCATGACAAAATTCACGCCGACTGCAGGCGAGAACGCCTCGTGGACTGAGAATCCGTCGCGATAGAGCTTGCGCGGCGAATTTTTCTCTTCGGCAGCAGCGTTAAAAACGACCGCCTTATCTTCGAGCAGCTCGACAAATCCGGGCGCAAAAGTAGTCCCGGCATCGGCGAAAATGACGAGCGGGGCATCGGGCGAAGCGAGGACGGAATTGACTGACTCAACGGAGCAGGGTGCAAAATCTATCCTGCTGTTCTCCGCCGTCGGGAATTTCTTGACATCCGCATTTTCTGCGCAGATTACAAGACGCACGCCGCTGCGGGTTATGAGCGAATAGGAGAGATTTTCCGCCGCGCCCGAATCGCCCGTGCAAATGACGCAAAGTTTGAAATTATATTCCATAAAAGTTTCTCCGATTGCAAAGCGCCCCCGCAGAGAGTGACCTGTGCGGAGGCAGCTTATTTATTTTGTTATGCTGTCAGTGCGGCGAAGGCAACAGTGCCTGCCATGAGAAGAATATTCAATGCATATCTCTCGAGGAATGCGCCCGCTATAATAAGAACGGTCGGGATGAAGAGAACGATCTTCACAAAAAGGTTTGCGCCGTCCTTGCCGTAGAGCGCGTGCCACAGACCGATTGCATCCTCCATAAGCGGATACTGGTTCGCGCACAGCGAGAAGCCGAGATAGAACAGGATGCAATAGACAATAAACATGAGCATCGTGCTCGAATCGGTGGGGACCTTGAAGAAGAACAGACCCGCAAAGCCCATATAGAGCATGGGCGTGCCGATTATCGCGGTGAACAGACCGGGCAGGAGGCAATAGAAGAATATCTTCGCCTTGCTGCCGATCGCGTCATGCTCGACATGGCCGCAGCCGTCGGTGAATCTGAGATACTTTGTATCCTCAACAGGGATACTGAACGCTCTTGCGATAAGATGCTCAAAGAAAGCCTTTATATATGCGCCGGGAAAGGTGAGCACCTTGCCGATGAAATAGATAACAGTTGAAATCATGAGATGACACCTCCGTCAGTGATGAAGACCTGCTCGACGGTCTTTTTGCCTGCAAGGCAGTCCGTGACGACCGTGCTTATCTCGTAGTTGTAGGTCTTGAGATAATCCTGAAGCGTCTTGTAGGTATCATCGTCCTTTGCAAGTCCCGCTGCAAGAGCCGCGGTGTTGATTATATCGAGCGTCAGGTCGCCGTAGTTCATGGAGAACTGGTATGCGTTCTTTCCGCACTCGTTAGCCTTCTTGTAGTCGCCCTTGAGCATATAGGCGATAGCCTCGTTGCGGTAGATATCCGAATCGCCGCCGGATGCCTCGATGCCCTCTTCGCATATCTTTATCGCCGCGTCGTATTTGCCGGTGTACCAATAGAGGTTGGCGCGCAGGCTGTACGATGTGTAATCGCCGCTTGCAACTCCCGCCGCATTCTCGGCGGTATCGAGCTGGTCGCAGACCTTTTCGGCGCCGTCGGCGTCGCCCTGTGCGAGCAGAGCCATGACCTTCTGCTCATAGGCGGGGGAGTAGTTGCGGTTCTTTGCAATCATCTTGTCGGCGTATTCAACGGACTTCGCATAGTCGCCCGAGCGATAGTAGTAATCCGCAATTGTCGGACCGTAGATCATGAGACCCGCGGGATATTCCTTTTCCATCTTCAGGAGGAACTCGAGCTGGGTGTCGATGCTCTTGTCCGCCATCATCGCGATATAGCACTTGTAGTATTCGATATACTGATCCTCAATTCCGTCCTGACCCTTGAGAGCGTCAAGCTTCTTGATAAGATCGTCGTAGGGGATATCCTTCGCTTCGGCGTTGGCATAGTTCTGGAGAATCGAATATGCCTTCTCCTGCGTGGTGTTGTAGCCGTTGTATGCCTTGACGAACTTGCGCATACCGAGCAGCCTCAGGTCGGATTTCACTGCGTCCTCGCCGAGAGTGTTCACAACATATCCGCCCGCGTCTATCTCGGTGTAGCCTTTTGCATAGATCTTCGCGGTCATCGCGGTCTCGCCGTAGCCGAGGGTGAATATCGTCTGATTGCCGAGGGTCTTCGACAGATTCGAGATAAAGTCGCTGCCGTTGAGAGAGGCGTTTGCCTCGCTCGCCTGGGACACCTTGTTGAGCGCGGCGTTGACATAGCCCTGGTTCAAGAGGGAGTCCGCCTCAAGCAGACCGACCATCTGCGTGGCGTTTGCGCCCAGGAGCATCAGCGCGAACAGCGAAACTATCACGCAGAGCACCGCGGCAACTACGGAACCGCCCTTTATCTTCGTCTTCATCATCTTGGTACGGCAGTCCTCGCAGTAATAGCTGCCCTCTTCGCGCGCCTTCTTCTGGCAAAGGCTGCAAAGCGTTCTGTCATACTCAAAGTTTTTTTCTTCCTTTTCGGCAGCCTCGTTCTCTTCGAGCGGCTGCAGGTTTTCTTTATCTGACAAACCGATACCTCCTTGTCCGGTAGCATTACCTCTTCATTCTATCAGCTTTCTTATAAAAATTCAAATAAAATCAGACTTTGTTTACAAAAAACTCATAAAATAACGCCAAAGCTTAAATTACCGGCGCATCATATGCAAATATCGGCGCAAAATATCTTGTCATATCAATAAAAAATCTGTATAATCAACCTGCATATAAATAAGCGAAAGGAAGCAGAATATGCTTGAACTGAAAAATGTCTCCTTCTCGGTCGGCAGTGCGGACGACGAGCTTGAGATAATCGACAATATCAGCCTCACATTTGACGACGGCAAGTTCGTTGTCATAACAGGACCGAACGGCGGCGGAAAATCCACGCTCGCAAAGCTCATTATGGGCATCGAGCAGCCGACCGCGGGACAGATAATCTATAACGGAACGGATATAACTCATATGAGCATCACCGAGCGCGCGAAGCTCGGCATCGGCTACGCTTTTCAGCAGCCTCCGCGTTTCAAAGGGCTCACGGTGCGCAGGCTTCTGAGCCTCGCCCACGGCAGCGAGCTGCCCGAGGACGCCTGCTGCGCATATCTGACGAGCGTAGGGCTCTGCTCGCGTGAATATCTCAACCGCGAGGTTGACGCGTCGCTCTCGGGCGGTGAAGTCAAGCGTGTTGAAATTGCTACGCTCATGGCGAGAAATGTAGACCTTGCGATATTCGACGAGCCTGAGGCGGGAATTGACCTGTGGAGCTTCGCAATGCTTGTCGAGAGCTTCCGCTCGATGTGCAAGAACAGATATGAAACAGTGATAGTAATTTCGCATCAGGAGCGCATAATGCAGCTCGCCGACGAGATGATAGTCGTCGAAAAGGGCAAGATTCGCACGCGCGGCACAAAGGAAGAGATTCTCCCGCAGCTGCTCGGCGAGCTCGATGAGGGCTGCGACTTCAACAGAAAGGACGGTGAATGATATGCCGGATCTGCTCAAAAAAGTCGATATGTCGCTGCTGCACACGATAGCGGACATGGATTCAATGCCGACGGGCGCGTTCAACATCAGAAAGAACGGTCAGGGCATCGCGAGACAGTCGAGCGAAAATATAACAATAGAGCCCAAAAAAGGAAACCCGGGCATAGACATATATATAAAGCCGTTCACAAAGGGCGAAGAGGTGCATATCCCAGTTATCATCACCGAGACCGGAATAAACGACAAGGTATATAACGATTTTTATGTCGGCGAGGGCGCGGATGTGTTGATAGTCGCGGGCTGCGGCATACACAACTGCGGCGGCGAAAAGACCGAGCACGACGGCATCCACCGCTTCTTTATCGGCAAGAACGCAAAAGTAAAATATGTCGAGAAGCACTACGGCGAAGGCGAGGGCACAGGCGAGAGAATACTCAACCCCGTGACCGAAGTCACCATGGAGGAGGGCTCTTACTGCGAGATGGAGATGATACAGCTCGCGGGCGTCGACTCTACTCTGCGCGAGACCGAGGCGGCTCTCGACGCGAACGCCAAGATAGTCATCACCGAGCGCCTGCTCACCCATGGCAGCCAAAAAGCCCGTTCAAATATGACCGTGAACCTGAACGGCAAAAATTCGAGCGCGCAGATAGTCTCCCGCTCCGTCGCGAGGGATCACTCCGAGCAGGTGTTCTATCCCAGAGCGGTAGGCAACACGGAGTGCCGCGCCCATGTCCAGTGCGACTCGATAATCATGGACAAGGCGAAGATACGCTCCATCCCGGAGATAACCGCCAACGACGCCGACGCGCAGATAGTCCACGAGGCGGCTATCGGGCGCATAAACAACGACCAGCTCTTAAAGCTCATGACTTTTGGACTGACAGAAGAGGAAGCTGAAGAGGTCATAGTCAGCGGCTTCCTGAAATAAATAGATAAAAATATATTTTTATGCAATAAGTTTAAAAAACTATTTGCAAATCAGAACAGATATGTTACAATTACACTGTTTAAGACCGCGCATATGACGAACCGGCCGCGCGGCATTTAAGGAGGTTATAACCAAACATGGAAAAAGCGAAGCAGTATTTCTGTGCTAAGCCCAACGGCAAGCTGCACTATCCGCACACGATACTCACGGGATTCGGTTTCCTTGCGTCGTCTATCGCATGGGCAATCTACGATCCCTACATAACCAAGATACTCAACCACCTGCTCAATAACAGCGCCACGATAACCTCGTGGTCGGCAAAGCTCAACGCCGCGTTCCCGGCTCTCGCCGAGTTCGCCGCGGCAAACGGCGAGGATGTTACAACCGCCGCCGGCGGCATAACGCTTGTCCCGCTGTTCATCGGTATCATCATGACGTTTGATAATATTTTCGGCGTCATCTTCCAGCCGACCTTCGGCAAGCTTTCCGACAACACTCATTCCCGTTTCGGCAAGCGCCGTCCGTATGTTATCTTCGGCGCGCCTATCTCGGCTATCCTCTTTGCGATAATCCCGATAGTCGCGATAAAAGTCGGTTCGCTTCCGCTGACGATGCTTTTCATCATTCTCTTCGTCTTCGTCATGTCGCTCTGGAGAGCTCCCGTCGTCGCGCTCATGCCCGACCTGACCCCCAGTGACATCCGCTCCGAAGGCAACGCCGTCATCAACCTCATGGGCGGCATCGGCGGCGCGCTCGGCCTGTTCGCCGGCACTATCGTCACCGCTATCTACTGCGCATCCACGGGAATCTCCTCGAAGTCTCCTGAGTTCAACGAGCTCAACACCTTCCCCTACGTTTTCCTGCTCGGCGCCGCCGTTATGGTAATCGGTATGCTCATCATCCTCTTCTTCGTCAAGGAGCCCGACAGCCGCATTAAGATAAAGGGCGAGATGAATCAGGCAGCCGACGCAGAGGCAAGACGCAAGGCTGAAAAGGAAGCTGCAAAGGCAGAAAAAGAAGCAAGAAAGAAAGAGAAGCTCACCTCCGGCGAGAGAAGAAGCCTCATCTTCATGCTCATGGGTCTGTTCTTCCTCTTCTGCGGCACGAACGCCATCTCCACCTTCTTCGCTCTGTTTGCGGATGAGATTCTTCATAAGACCGCCGCTCAGGCAACCATCATGACCACCGCCTTTGCCGCCGCCTCCGCAGTCGCCGCCATCCCCGCGGGCTGGCTCGGCAAGAAGTTCGGCCGCAAAAAGACCATACTCGGCGGACTTGCCATATTCATCGTCGCATTCGGCGCATATCTCCTGACCGAGATACTTCACATCAACGCACTCAGCGGAGCGCTCATCTGGGTAGCTCTTGTCGTGGGCGGCGCGGCGAATATGTTCATCACCGTCAACACCCTGCCTCTCGTGCTCGAGATAGGCGGCATAGACAAGGTCGGTACCTTCACCGGCTATTACTACACCGCAACCTTCTCCGCACAGATAGCTACCCCGATAATCTACGGTATCGTCCGTATGCTTACCGGCACATATATGTCCCTGTTCTACTATTGCCCGATAGCCTTTATCCTCTCGACCCTCTGCATCCTCGTCGTCCGCCACGGCGAAGCGATCCCCGACGAGATAGTCGAAAAGATCAAGGAAGAGAACGAGGACTGATAAAAAAGTTTTGTACAAAGCCCCGCCATAATCGGCGGGGCTTTTTTGACGCAAAAATTTTAAAAAGTTCTTTATTCTCCGGGGTTTCTATTGTATAATAAAATCAGAAGTATGCAAAGCGATGAAGAAAGGACCATGGTTATGGAGAAAAACAAAGTCAAACTGACCATTTGCGGGGCGGAATATATCATCGGTTCGGATGAGGACAGCAAGTATATGATCGAACTCGGCGACGAAGTCGATGAGAAAATATCCACGATTCTCAAGCAGAATCCGAGAATTTCCGTAACTCAGGCGGCTGTTCTCGCGGCGCTTGAATTTGCTGATTCGGAGAAAAAGGCCGTCGTTTCGGCGGAAAATCTGCGCTCGAAGATACAGGAGTATCTCGAGGATTCGGCGCGCGCCAAGACCGACCGCGAGATAGCCATGCGCGAGGCGGACAGGCTTGCAAAAGAGCTCGCCGCATACAAAAAGAAGCACGGGTCAAAAGATGAATAAGCCGGAGATACTTGCGCCTGCGGGCTCGTTCGATTCGCTGACCGCGGCTGTGCGCTGCGGAGCCGACGCCGTATACCTCGGCGGACGGGAGCTGAACGCGCGCCGCAACGCCGCAAATTTCAGCGATGAAGAACTCGCGCAGGCGGTCGAATACTGCCACGCGCGCGGGGTCAAGGTATATATCACGCTCAACACCCTTGTGCGTGACGATGAGATGGAAACGGCGATGAACGCCGTCAGGTGCGCCTGCGATGTCAAAGCAGACGCACTTATTTTACAGGATATCGGGCTCACTTCGCTTATTCGCAAAGCGGCTCCCGATATGCCTCTGCACGCCTCGACACAGACTTCCGTGCAGACCCTCGACGGAATAAAAATGCTCGCGGACATGGGCTTTTGCCGCGCGGTGCTGCCGAGGGAGCTCTCTAAAAAAGAGATAGAAAAAATAGCCGCGCAGTCGCCGATAGAGCTCGAGATGTTCGTCCACGGCGCGCTGTGCATGTGCCTTTCGGGTCAGTGCCAACTCAGCGCGGTGCTCGGCTCGCGCTCGGGCAACAGGGGCTTATGCGCCCAGCCGTGCAGACTTCCGTTTGCCGCCGACGGCGGCATGGGGCACGACCTGAGCCTTAAAGATATGTCTTTGATAGAATACCTGCCGGAGCTCGCGCAGATGGGCGTTCTCTCGTTCAAAATAGAGGGACGCATGAAGCGGCCGGAATATGTTGCCGCCGCAGTGACTGCCTGCAAAAAGAGTCTCGCGGGCGAAAGCGCCGCCGAATACGAGCACACGCTCGGCGCGATATTCTCCCGCTCCGGGTTCACCTCCGGCTACTATAACGGGGCTCTCGGGCGCGATATGTTCGGCGTGCGTCGCAAAGAGGATGTCACCGCCGCAAAGGATGTTCTCTCTCCGCTTGCCGCACTCTACGATGGCGAACAGCCGCTGATAAGAGCCGATATGCACCTGTCGGCGCAGGTCGGCGAAAAGGCATACCTCGCGGTCAAAGCCGCAGGTAAGAGCGTCTTTGCGGAGTCTGAAAACGCCGTGCAGAAAGCGCAGAACAGAGCGGTCGGAAGCGAAGAAATAGAAACCAGACTGCGCAAATGCGGCTCGACTCAGTTTTATGCCGGAGATGTCGGAACAGATATAGGAGACGACATATTTTTGAGCGCGTCCGAGATAAACTCGCTTCGCAGAAAGGCTCTCGCGATGCTCGAAGAAAGGATTGCCGAGCGCTCTGAAATTCCGTTTTATCCGCAGGAAATTTCAATCAGACGCCGCCGTTCTCAAAACCGCGGCTATGTAATCAGAGTCAGAAGTATTTCGCAGATACCGTCCGATCTCTCGTATGTGCGCCGCGTGATACTGCCGATGGGCGTCGGCGAGGAGACTGTGAAGTATCTCAAAGACAAAAAGATACAGCCCGCAGTCGAAGTTCCCGCCGCGATATTCGGCGGCGACGATGCGGTTTACAATTCGCTTATCAAAGCGCGCAAAAACGGAATATCCCTTGCCGCAGTCTGCTCTCTCGACGGCGCGGCGATAGCCAAAAAAGCGGGCATGAAGCTCTGCGCTCTGCCCGGCACAAATATATTCAACACATTCTCGCTCGACGAGTTTGCGCGCCTCGGCTTCACGGATGCCATACTCAGCACCGAACTGAAGCTTGCCCAGTGCGCCTCGCTCGGCGGAAAACTGCCGCGCGGCGTGTTCGCTTACGGGCGTCTGCCGCTGATGCAGACGAGAAACTGCCCGGTCAAGAACGGCACGACCTGCGACAAATGCCGCAAGCACGGGTCTTTGACTGACAGGATGGGCGTGACATTCCCCGTCGAGTGCACGCCGTTTGCCTCGACCTTGCTCAACAGCGTGCCGATAGTCGAGAGCGACAAGCGCGAGCAGTTTGAGTTTGCCGACTTCTCGCTGCTGTGGTTCACGACCGAGACAAAAGACGAATGTGAAAAAGTACTTGAAAGCTACCGCAGGGGAGACGCCCCGCAGGGTGAATTTACGCGCGGACTTCTCTATCGCGGAGTTGAATAAAGGAGACAAAATATGCTCACTCTCAAGATGAAAAAAGTGCGCCCCGGCGCAATAATACCGAAGCGTGCGACCTCCGGCAGCGCAGGACTGGATCTTTGCGCCTGCACGGAAAACGAAGTTGTTCTCAAAGCCGGCGAGCGCACGGTTATACCGACCGGCATAGCGATCGCCATTGAAAACAACGAGACCGCTGCATTCGTCTATGCGCGCAGCGGTCTCGGGATAAAGCACGGTATTTCGCTCTCGAACGGAGTCGGAGTCATCGACAGCGACTACCGCGGCGAGATATGCGTGGGACTCATTAACACTTCGAGTGAGGATTATACTATACAGCCCGGCGAGAGAATAGCTCAGCTCGTGCTCGCGCCTGTCATTCCGGCTCAGCCCGTCGAAGTCGACAGCCTTGACGAGACGGAGCGCGGCGAGGGAGGATTCGGCTCAACCGGCAGATGAGTTTTTCTTTTTGTTGCGGAAGAATTTTATCACCCACCAGACTATCACGGCGGGGATGCAGCAGACGATGACAAGCACTATCTTATCCATCGGGATATAGTCATATATGCCGTCGCCGAGGATAGTGAAAAGTATGACGCGCGGCATTATTCCGCCGAGCGATATCAGCGCGTATTTCCAATACGGCAGCTTCGTTGCGCCGAGGAAAAGGCTGACAAAATCGATCGGGAACACCGGCAGAAAGCGCACGAGGAAGAGCGCCGAAAGCTTCTTCCCGTCGCCGAGGGCAAGGACCTTGTCCCCCGCCTTGCTGCCCTTGAGCCGCTTTTCGACATATTCGCCGCCGAGGAACCAGCCGAGCAGATATGTGACGGTTATCTCGAGCGCGATGCCCGCGAGATTTATCGCAATTGCCGAGGCGGTCGGGAACGCCATGCCGACGTAAATATATATCATCGACGCGGGTATTATAAACAGCACGGATTTGACAGCAAACACGCCGATTATCACAGCCACCGCCGCGGCGGTGCTGCCCGCGCCGGCAACGAGGGCGCGCATATCGATTTTGGTCAGCTTGTCGTAGTTGACAACGGCGATAATTAAAAGCGCCGCCGCAACGGCACAGCGCAGAATGAGCATGAGCACATCGCGGTGCTCGTTAAAAAACTTCTTCAAATCGGTTCCCCTAACAAAAATTTCTATCCTATAGTATATCCGCAAATTTTGGTTTTTGCAACCTCAATAAAAATTCCGAAACACTTTTATGAACAAACCGAAAACTTTATTACCTTTTTCGGCTTTTTTCTTTTAGATGTGGATTTTATTTTGAACCTGTGATAAACTATTTACTTAGATTTAAGATATTTTCGAAACGAAAGGAGCCGCACAAATGACGGTCAAAGATAAGGTTCAGCGAGCAGCAGCCGCAGCGGTTCTGTCCCGCCTGATAAAATATGTCAGAAAGGACCCTGACACAAATCTTGTTAAGCTTGTTGACAGATCCGAGCGATTTGTCGGCAACATCTTCCCCGCGAAAAACTTCGACAGCTTCCGCGAGGGTGCAAAAGATCCCGAGAATGTCTGGCGTCAGCTGGCGCTCAAGCTTATAGATGAGATCGACGACAATGTTCTGATGAATATGATGCTCGCTCTCGGACTGGGCGCGGGAGTCAACGGCACAAAGACCGTTCGCGCAAACCGCGAAAAATATCACTGCAATATTCCGTGGGTCATTCTACTCGACCCGACAAGCGCGTGCAACCGCAAGTGCAAGGGCTGCTGGAGCGCGGAATACGGCCACAAGCAGAGCCTCACTTTTGATGAGCTCAACAGCATTGTCAACCAGGGCGTCGCAATGGGCACCCATTTCTATATGTTCACCGGCGGCGAGCCGCTTCTGAGGAAGAAAGACCTTATTAAGCTCTGCGAGCTTCACCCGGACTGCGCGTTCCTCTCCTATACGAACGCCGACCTCGTCGACGAGGAGTTCTGCGAAGAGATGAAGCGAGTCGGAAATATCTCGCTCGCCATCAGCATCGAGGGCACGAAAGACAGCAACGACGCAAGACGCGGCGAGGGCAGCTATGACCATGTCATGAAGGCGATGAATCTGCTCAAGAGCAAGGGCTGCCTGTTCGGCATCTCCGTGTGCTACACCCGCGCAAATGTCGACGCAGTCACCTCCGATGAATTCGTCGATCTGATGATTTCCAAGGGCGTTCGCTTCGCATGGTATTTCAACTATATGCCCGTCGGCTCTGCCGCGGTTGAGGAGCTTATCCCCACGCCCGAGCAGCGCACGCATATGTACCGCTGGCTGCGCAAAATGCGCAACAGCAAGACCGGAAAGCCCATGTTCGTTATCGACTTCCAGAACGACGCGGAATATGTCGGCGGATGCATCGCGGGCGGCAGAAACTATTTCCATATCAACTCCGCAGGCGATATCGAGCCCTGCGTGTTCATACACTACTCGGACTCCAACATCCGCGAACAGACACTCATCGAGGCGCTCAAGCGTCCTCTCTTCCAGGCATATTGGCACGGTCAGCCGTTCAACAACAACCATCTGCGCCCGTGCCCGATGCTTGAAAACCCGCAGTGCCTGAGAAAGATGGTCAAGGAGACGGGAGCCAAGTCCACCGACCTGCTCGCGCCGGAGGATGTCGATACCCTCTGCTCGCGCTGCGACAAGTTCGCTGCTGAGTGGGCGCCCGTAGCTCAGGAGCTCTGGGATTCCACAAAGCATCCGCATCCCAAGACCCAGTACTACAGAGACACTCCCGAGGGAAAAGCGGAGCAGCACGAAGAGAAATAATTAAAATCAAATAGCCAGGGGTGCCGTTCTTATTTTTCGAACGGCTGAGATGATACCCTCTGACCTGATCCGGATAATGCCGGCGTAGGAAGGATAATAGACAGCCTCGTTGCTGTATATTATATAAACTGACAGCGTCTGTGCATACCGCATGGACGCTGAATTTATTTTTGGAGGAAAACTTATGTCAACAGCCAAGAAAAGCAACACAAAAGTTCTTGTTGAGTGTGCGCTGCTTATCGCTATCGCAACCGTGCTCAACGTCGTGTGCAGCTTCATCCCGTTCCTGAATCTCCCGTTCGGCGGCGGATTCACCATCTGCAGCATGCTGCCTATCGTTCTCGCCGCTTACCGCAACGGCACGAAGTGGGGTCTGCTCACCGGTTTTGTTTACGCAGTCGTTCAGATGCTCCTCGGCTTCAAGACCGTTTCGGCGTTCTTTATGCCCAGCTCCGACAGCTACATGGTGCTCTGGAAAGCCATTTGCGTCTGCCTCATCGACTACATAATCGCCTATACCGTCCTCGGCTTCGGCGGTATCTTCAGAAACAAGATAAAGAATCCGTCCGCATCTCTGTGCGTCGGCTCGATAGTTGCCCTTTCACTGCGCTATCTCGCCCACATCATCTCCGGCTACATCTTCTTCGGCACATGGGCTGAGTGGTTCTTCTCGCAGGATGGCTTCGCCCTCGGCGCAAAGATTCTTGAGAAGTTCAGCGGTCAGGGTCTGGCACTCCTCTATTCCGTTATCTACAATGGCCTCTACATGATCCCCGAGATCATCATCACCGCTATCGTCGCGCTGATAATCGGCCGCGTTCCGCAAATCACCGGCAAGAAGAGCGCGGAATAAAATATATTTATAAAACAGCGAACAGCCGCAGCAGTAAAAACTGTTGCGGCTGTTTTTTCTATGCAATATTTTACTGGCCGAGCAGGCGGTCGAGTATCGAACCGCCGCCGGAGCTCTGATTCGAGTTCGTCACGTCGTTCTCGTTCGAGGTCGAGAATGTAAGCTCTATGCGCGTGCCCTTCGGGGCTTTTGAGCCGGGTTCAACGGACATCGAAACGACAACGCCCTCTGTGTTGTTGCCCGCGACAGTGCAGACAAAACCGCTGTCCGTCAGCATCTGCTTTGCTTCGGCGTAGCTCTTGCCGAACACATCGGGGACATCGACGCTCTCCTTGCCGCTGCTGATGACGAGCTCTATCTCGCTGCCTATCGCGACAGTGGTCTGCTCGGGCAGGCTCTGTGAAATGACATAGCCCTCCTTGACGGTGTCGCTGTATTCGTACTTCGTCTTGAAAGTGAACTTGCCGTCCCAGACGGGGTTCTTGGATATTGCCTCGTAGCTGAGGTTCTTGAAGTCGGGAACAACTATTGTCTCGGTGCTCGTGCTTTCCGTGACCGATGCGTTGAGACTCGACTGGTCGGTGTCGTCCTTCTTCGAGAAGTTGCCTCTGAATACCGTCGCCATGAGAATGGCGAAAATTATTATTCCGATTCCGAGCGTTATGCCGACTGCGATAAGAAACGGCTGAGCCTCGCTCTTCTTCTTTTTCGGCGCTGCCGGAGCAGCTTCACCCTGTGCGGGTTCGACCGAGCGGTCGCCGCTCATCGCCTGAATCTCGCCCGCATATGCCGCGGTCGGGGAGGCGGAGAGCTCTGCTCTGAACTGTTCGACCGAGCGGGTTCTGTCCTCGGGCAGGATCTGAAGCGCGTTTATCAGCGCGTTTATGACGTATGCCGGGAGCTGCTCGGCGAATTTGCTCGGTATCATCAGACGGTCGTTCGTCACGCGGGTCGTGGCAACTATCGGATCGGTGCCTATGAGCGCGCGGTAGAGCACCGCCGCAAAGGCATATATATCCGTCCATGCGCCCTGCTGACCCTCGAAGCCGTACTGCTCTATCGCGGCGTAGCCGGGGAAGAGCTCGGGGTTCAGATCGCCGCGCGCCGTGCGTGCCTGCCAGATGCTGAAGCCGGATATCTTGAGTTTGCCGTCGGGCGTTACAAGAATGGTCTGCGGCGAAAGTCCGCGGTGGATTATTCCCGCCGAGTGCAGAGTGCCGAGCGCCGAAAGCGCGGGCATGAACATCTGCCTCGCGCGCTCCCACGGAATATATCCCGTGCTCGTCGAGAGTAGGTATTTTCTCAGCGGAACGGCGTCCGTATATTCATAGATAGCGATAGCGTATGCGGTGCCGTTGTCCTCAACGACATCAGTCACGCTTATGAGCGCAGAAAGTCCCATAAGGCGCATGAGCTTGCGCCACAGCTCAAGAAAGCTCTGGTAGCAGTCGGTGTAAGCGCGCTCGCAGCCCTGCATGACCCGAACCTGAGTCTCGCCGTTTTCGCGCGAGCAAATGGCGTCGGGCAGAAATTCCCTGACCTTGACGGCTATGCGCTCGGTCATGTCCCATCCGGCATAGGTGACTCCGTCGCCGTTGAACTCCAGCACCTTGCCGACGAGATAGCGGTTTGCAACAACGCTTCTTATCGGGAGATAGGGGGAGAGCTGGGGCGAGTCGGCATGGTATCCGCAGTAGGGGCACTGCTTCGCGTCGCCGATGGGTTTCATGCAGCTCATGCATAAATTATCGGTGTTAGGCATTGAAGACCTTCCTTTACGAAATATGGGATAACACAGTTGTGTCAATGATGAAATTAGTCAAATATATGATACCAAAACATACGGCGATTGTCAACTTCGTATAGTATTCTGACGAAAACAGAGCGGTTTTTGCCTGAATATTTAAACGCTTTAACTCTTGAAATTGCACTTAACGGTGATATAATAATGGTATTGTACTTCTAAAGTGCAACACCTGTATTCAAGATAAAGGAGATGCTATTATGCAGAAGATAACTATCGAGCGTACTACCGCTCCTAAAGCAAAGCCCACAGACGAGACAAAGCTCGGCTTCGGCAAGATATTTACCGACCATATGTTTATTATGAACTATGACGAGGGCGAAGGCTGGCACAACCCGAGAATCGTGCCCTATGCTCCTATAGCTCTTGATCCCGCGGCAATGTGCCTGCACTACGGCCAGGCTGACTTCGAGGGACTCAAGGCATACAGAAGAGCCGACGGCAGCATCGGTCTTTTCCGCCCCGATCAGAATATGGCGAGACTCAATGTCTCCAACGAGCGTCTCTGCATCCCGAAGATCGACGAGGCATTCGGCGTTGAGGCTATCAAGACCCTTGTCGAGGTCGATAAGGACTGGGTACCGCACAGCGAGGGCACTTCGCTCTATATCCGTCCGTATATCTTCGCTATTGATCCCATGGTCGGTGTTCATCCGGCGAAGCATCTGCTTTTCGTTATAATTCTTTCACCCGTCGGCGCATATTACGACAACGGACTTGCTCCCGTTAAAATCTACGTCGAAGAGCACTATGTCCGCGCCGTTACCGGCGGCACCGGCTTTACAAAGGCTGCGGCAAACTATGCTATATCCATGAAAGCGCAGGAAGTCGCCGAGGAGCAGGGCTATGCTCAGGTCCTCTGGCTTGACGGCGTTCACAGAAAGTATATCGACGAGGTCGGCGCAATGAACGTGTTCTTTGTCGTTGACGGCGAGGTTATTACCCCGAGCCTTGACAGAGGCTGCATCCTCGGCGGTATCACAAGAAAGTCCTGCATCGAGCTTCTCCGCCACATGGGCTACAAAGTCACCGAGAGAGATATCGAAATCGGCGAGCTTGTTAAGGCATACGACGAGGGCAAGTTCGACGAGGCGTTCGGTTCGGGCACCGCGGCCGTCATTTCGCCCATAGGTGAGCTCAAGTACGGCGACAAGCACATGACGATAAACGGCGGCAAGATAGGTCCGATCTCGCAGAAGCTCTATGATACCCTCACCGGTATCCAGTGGGGCAAGCTGCCCGACGAGTTCGGCTGGACCGTCAAGGTCGACTGATGGCGAAGCTCTACTTCAAATATGGCGCAATGGGCTCGTCAAAATCGGCTCAGGCGCTCATGACCAAGTTCAACTACGAAGAGAAGGATCGCAAGGTCTGGCTGATAAAACCGAGCATCGACACGCGCGACGGCTCCGACACGGTGTATTCCCGTATAGGACTCAGCGCCAAGGCGCAGGTGATATCCCCGCAGGACGATATATATGAAATGTTCGGCGAGAAATGCCGCGATGCGGATGTCGTTATTTCGGATGAGAGCCAGTTTTTTACAGAAGACCAGATAGATCAGCTTCGCAGAATAGTTGACGAATGCGATATTCCGGTGCTCTGCTTCGGGCTGCGTACCGATTTCCTGACGCATGTTTTCCCGGGAAGCCGCAGGCTGTTCGAGGTCGCGGATTCCATAACCGAGATAAAGACCATCTGCCGCTGCGGCAGAAAGGCGACCGTCAACGCGAGAATAGGCGAGGACGGACAGGTTGTGACCAGCGGCTCGCAGGTGCTCCTCGGAGGCAATGACCGCTATGAGGCGATGTGCCACCGCTGCTGGAAGGAACGCATAGCGCGGGAGAGCGCGGAAAAATAAAAAGCTCCGGGACTGTCGAATTCAGTGCATACCAAAGAAAATATAAAGGTCATAATTCACGTCCGACAGCGCAGATTATGACCTTTATTTTAGTTGATTTTCGCTCTTTTAACGCTTTTTGCGTCTAAACGGGCAGACCCTTTTGCGGCAGGCAGAAAGCCGAAATAATTTCCGGGAGGTCGCGCTTGAACAGAAAACTTGAATTCACCGTGCCCGAGGAGTACGAGGGTAAAAAAGCGTTTTATTTCCTGCGCGGCTGCGCGGGAATTTCGGCGCGCGCGTTAAGCTCGCTCAAGCGCATCGACGGCGGCATAACCCGCGGCGGCGAGACGCTGCGTACAATAGACCGCCTGCACGCGGGCGATGTTGTTACAGTGACTCTGCCCGTCGAGACCGAAACGGTCGAGCCGATGGATATAAATATAGATGTAATATATGAGGACGCCGATCTGCTCGCCGTCAACAAATCGCCATTTCTCGCGATGCACCCGACCCATAACCATCAGGGCGACACGCTCGCAAACGCAGTCGCCGGGCATCTGCAAAGCGAGGGGAAGAGCGCAGTGTTCCGCTGCGTCGGCAGGCTCGACAAAGGCACATCGGGCGTTGTTGTCTGCGCCCTGAACCGCTATGCGGCGGCACGCCTTTCGGGCAATATAAATAAAAGATATGTAGCCGTCGTCCGCGGACGCTTCGAGGGGAGCGGCACAATAAACAAGCCTATCTATCGCCCCGACCCGATGAAAACTCTGCGCGCGTGCGGCGATATGCCCGGGAGCGAGAGCGCGGTAACGCATTGGGAGAGCCTGTATTCAAGCGACGAATACAGCCTGCTGAGTCTCACTCTCGAGACCGGCAGAACGCATCAGATAAGGGTGCATTTCGCGTCCATGGGCGCACCCCTCGCGGGCGATACAATGTACGGTGCGCCGGAAAATGAGATAGGGCATCATCTGCTCCACTGCGCCGAGTGCGGATTCATTCATCCGGCTTCGGGCGAAGAAATTTGCCTGTCCGCTCCGCCTCCGCAGGACTTTCTCGATTTCTGCCGCAGCTTCATTCCGGCGGATGTATTGGCTAAAATATTCAACTATGCATGAATAAGATGCATATTTACCGTCAAAATGCAGAAAAACGCCAAAAACATGAAAAAATATTCAATAAAGCCTTGCATTTTGAAAATATGGTGCTATAATACAGTCATCAAATCAAACAGGAGGAAAACATCATGAAAAAGTTTACGAAGATAATTGCTCTCGTGCTTGCGCTTGTCTGCATCTGCACTGCGTTCGCAGCCTGCGGCGGCAACAAGGACGACGGCAATACAACAAAGACACCCGCAGTCAAGGTCATTGACTACGATCTGACCAACGAGCAGTACGCTTTCGGCGTTGACAAGAACCAGCCCGAGCTGCTCACCCAGGTCAACGACATAATCAAAGAGATGAAGAGCGACGGAACATTCTCCGCTATCTGCGACAAGTACTTCGGCGGCGGCACTCCCGAAGCTGTCAAGTCCGCAGCTCTCGATGAGAGCAAGGATCAGCTCGTCGTTGCGACCAACGCCGCTTTCGAGCCCTTTGAGTACATGAAGGGCGATGACTACTACGGCATCGACATGGAGATTGCCGCTTATGTCGCCAAGAAGCTCGGCAAAGAGCTCGTTATCCAGAACATGGACTTCGACGCTGTTTGCCTTTCCGTCGGCCAGCACAAGTGCGATATCGCAATGGCAGGTCTTACCATCAGCGAAGACCGTAAAGAGTATGTCAACTTCTCCGACGCTTACTATGAGGCATCTCAGAGACTCATAGTCAAGGGCACCGACACCACCTTCGACGCCTGCAAGAGCGCTGACGATGTCAAGGCTATCCTTGACAGCCTCACCGAGGACAAGAAGATCGGCTGCCAGCAGGGCACTACAGGCAACTCCTTCATCGAGGGCAGCGAAGATCTCGGATTCCCGGGACTCAAGGCGAAGGCTGTTGCTTATAAGAGCGGTTCTCTTGCAGTCCAGGATCTCATCAACGGCGGCGTTGACTATGTCATCATCGACTCTGCTCCCGCTGCGAGCATCGCAAAGGCTATCAATGATGTTGCCTGAGCTTAAATGTAAATAACGAAAGAAGGCTGTTTCGGTCGAAACGGCCTTCCTTTTAGTCTGCGGCGCTTTTTGCCGCGCAAGTATTTGGATAAAGGAAAAGAACTATGAACGATTTTATAGCAAGCTTACCGAAGAAAATCGATAAGTTTATCGAGATACTCATAGACTACAACGGCTATGTAAAAGTCCTGCAGGGCTTGCAGAATACGCTCAAGATAGCCGTTCTCGGTCTTATAATCGGTATTGTCATCGGTACGCTGATAGCGACCGTGCGCGTTATACCGAAATACAAAGTCCTCCCGAGAATACTCAACGCTATCTGCGCATTCTATGTCGCGCTCTTCAGAGGCACCCCCATGGTCGTGCAGCTGCTTATATTCTACTATGTCGTGCTGCCGATAATGGGCGTCAATCTCCCGTCGGTCAGCGTGGCAATAGCGGTTTTCGGCCTTAACAGCGGCGCGTACATATCGGAGATAATGCGAAGCGGTATTCAGAGCGTTGACGACGGTCAGATGGAGGGTGGCAGAAGCGTGGGATTGAGCTTCTCGACCACGATGATGCGCATAGTCATCCCGCAGGCGATAAAGAACATTCTACCGACCCTCGGCAACGAGTTCATCGCTCTTATCAAGGAGACTTCAGTCGTCTCGTTCGTCGGCGCACTCGACCTCTATGTCGCGTTCAGCTACATCGGCTCGAACAGCTATGAGTTCATGGTGCCGTATATCGCCATGGCGCTTATCTATATCGTCATAGTCTGCCTGATAACCCTGCTTGTAAAAATCATGGAAAGGAGCCTGAAGAAGAGTGATAGACGTAATTGACCTGAAAAAGAACTTCGGGGACAATGAAGTCCTCAAGGGCATCAACATGACTATCAACAAGGGCGACATCGTTGTTGTCATCGGCCCGTCCGGCTCCGGAAAGAGCACATTCCTGCGCTGCCTCAACTGCATGGAGGATCCGACCTCCGGCAAGATTATATTCGAGGGCGTGGATATCGCCGACCCCAAGGTCGATATCAATATCCACCGCAGAAAGATGGGAATGGTGTTCCAGCATTTCAATCTTTTCAACAACAAAACCGTTATCGAGAACATAATGCTCTCACCCGTGCTCTGCGCCAAGAAGGACAGACGCAAGGCAGTGGTGCACAATATGTTCCACAAGGATAAGCTGCCCGTGCACCCCGTCAAGGAGATAAAGAAAGAGGCGGAGGAGAACGCGCACAAGCTGCTTGAGCGCATAGGACTCGAGGACAAAGCCGATGTCTATCCCTCGACCCTCTCCGGCGGCCAGAAGCAGCGAGTCGCAATAGTCCGCTCACTCGCGATGAACCCCGAGGTTATCCTCTTCGACGAGCCGACGAGCGCCCTCGACCCCGAGATGGTCGGCGAGGTTCTCGACCTGATGAAGCAGCTCGCCCGCGAGGGCATGACGATGGTCGTCGTCACCCACGAGATGGGCTTCGCCCGCGAGGTCGGCACGAAGCTCGTGTTCATGGACGAGGGCAAAATAGTTGAGGAGAACACACCCGAAAAGTTCTTCGCCGATCCGCAGAGCCCCCGCGCAAAAGATTTCCTTTCAAAAGTACTTTAATAACAGAGCCCGCCGATTGGCGTGATGCTCACAAAACAGTTGAACCGACCTATGATTCATAGGTCGGTTTTTGTGTTGTTATAATGTGCATAGAAATGCACAATTTATCTCGGCTTGGCAAATCGGGATTTGTCTATCACTTGAACCATAGCAAAGTAAAAGCGTGTGACTCAGCTAATTTTTATAATCAGACCTCCAATAGCCACGCCGCAGTGTTTGATAAGCCAACGGAGACGAGCGAGGGAACGGCTTGCGAAGCAAGACGCACGAGCCCGTATTGTTTGAGCGAA